>JGI24540J26637_10000359_pt1 | contig 18892 bp, 22 predicted proteins | sample NorSeaMetagenome_FD_26637 | JGI IMG/M metagenome (IMG submission 26637)
GATAATGTATTAAGTGAATCTGGTTCTAAAAATTTAGCAAATAAACTATCTGGTTATATTAGTTATTTAAACAGGGAGAAAGATGCTTCTCAGTTCTCGCAACCGATTATGATTAATGTTCCAGTATTAATGGCTACCGTGGATAGCAAATTGAGAGAATCGAGATTTTTAAATAAAAAATTTGACGGCATCGATGAAGCCGCCAAAATACAAATAGATGATTTAAAGGAGAAAATCAAAAAAATGAAAGACGACGTTAAAACGGAAAAAATTAATATTTCCATATTAAAAAAAACACTTGATGACACTCCTCCGTCTTGTAGAAATTTACCAACAAATACAGAAAAACAACAGTGTCTTAAAAAATACAAGGACGAACTCGCTGCAACAAAGGAAAAATTAAAACCATTACTTGCTAAAATACGTGAATTACAGGATGAATTAGATAAAATAAAAGACACAGCGGAAACAGTTAAAAAAACTGAGAAACTAAAAAAACTCAGAAACACTCTAATTCAGGAATATATGTTATATAAACGCTGTGGAAACATTCGATATGCCACTCCAGAGAATACCGTTCCCAAATCAAGAAAAAAAGGTATTTCAAAATCTTTAACACATTCAAAAACAAATCAACAAATCACACGAAAATTTAAAAGTATTTAGTAATATATATATATAGTATGGATCCAGAAACCGAAAAGAAAGCTTTTCTCAATACGTTATCTAATGATAATATAGACGGATTCGGAAAGCTAAAGCTAAAACCAGATATTTTTCAGAGTTATTTTATAAATTATATTTTTAAAATGCCTCATGCGCGGACGATGATGACAGATTTTATAACATTACTAAGAAACGAGGGTATTAACAATACTGATGGAAAAAAAAAAAGATATAATAGCCTAGCTACTGAGATTAACAAAGATTGTCGAGATAATTTTTCTAATACAAAGTTGGAAGATCGAATTTGTTTTTGTTGTGGTGAGAAGATTATTACAAATGACAACGGCGACGCGACTGACGTTGCGTGCGACCACGTAGTACCTATAATAACTATGTTAATGACAATAACACCAGGTTCTATAAGCAATAATTTACATTATATACATAAACGTTGCAACGGGCGTAAAAGTAATACGGACATATTTACAATATATAACGAAATAGGGAGAAAAGATGGTATATTTGAATGTAAAAAAAATAACACGCAAATATGTAAAGCGAAATTTATAAGTATTTTAAAAAACTTAAAGTTAAGGGATACCCATGATATTGTGCATCGTGTAGAGGTGCTGCATCGATACCAAGAGGAGATAGCGGCACTTAAGGACCGGTTAGCATATTTTTTAGACGATGCTAAACTAGCCCAAGGTCTTATGCTTCTCGCCAATCCGAAACATATGGCGAGTGTTAAACATGTGACGCAAAAACGAAATTTGCCGGTTACGTCTGCCATACAAAAAGTCGCTGCTAAATCTGCGATACAAAAAAATCATGATAATGTTTATGAAAAATTATACAATACAAATATGAGAACGACGAGAAGACTTAAGAGAGAATCGATGAAAAATGGTACAAATACAGCATCACTAAAACTGTCCGGATCTGCCTCAAGACCAAATAATGTATCAAGATCAAGAACAAGATCAAGATCAAGAGCAAGAACAAGATCAAGATCGAGAGCAAGTTCAAGATCGAGACCAAATTCACGAACAAGTAATGCTAGAATGTTGTTGGATTTGGCAAATCCTGGACCGTAAATATATTGGTTACATGTTCATACCGAATGTAAAAATTTACCAAATACAGAATACATAAAAACAGCAAACAGAGTTACAGCAAAATGGTGTTGAAAGTATATACGATATTGACTTTTCATACTTTTTATATGCAAAAACTTTTAAACTAAATATTATAAAGATATAAAAATTCTTCTATTTTTATATTAAAATGAAAATAAAAGAATTCAATAATGTTAAATTTATATTAGGTGAAACTGCGCAGGAAAATTGGAATATTTTAGATGAAGCAAAAAAAGAAAATGAATATTATATTTGGTTTCATTTAAATAGTTTTCCATCTGGTTATGTTATCATGTATTCTACATTAACCGATTTAACCGATAATGTGAATGAATATTTATTATTTGCTAGTAATTTATGTAAAAATAATACAAAATATAGAAACCTTTATGATATTAAAATTTGTTATTCTATTCTCAAAAAATTGGAAAAAACTAAAAATGTTGGAGAGATTATAGTAAGGGGTAAAAAAAATATTATTAAAATTTAAACATTATTTATGATAATTGGAAATCGTTCTTAGCGGGTTCCCCACTAAATGTCATCTTCTGGTGGCAAGCCATGTGACACCCTTAACTGGCGCAATTCATTCTTAAGGGTCTCCAGTCTTTTCACATGTGTCATATAACTAACTCCATAGAAAATACCCAATGTAAAGATTAAACCCGTTCCGGCAATCATGTGCTGGTACTTGTAGCAAGTATTCATCCACGTATTCACTGATTTCGGTAACCCCCACATCTATATTTCTCGTTTTATGTATAAAATAAAATAAATAAAATAAAAATAATCAATTTTATTTTATTTTATTTTATTCGCAACGACATCGACGAGACTCGAACTCGCGCGTGCAAAAGCACAACAGATTTCAAGTCTGTCCCCTTAACCACTCGGGCACGATGTCATTGTTTTATATCAAAAATAAGTCTCTATATATTTTTTTAATTAAAATATATTTCAATAACTACAATATAAAATATTAAAATATATATATAATATTTCAATAACTACAATATAAAATATTATATATATATTTTAATATTTATATGATATATTAATTGGATTATTAAATATTTACATCGATTTGTATGTCTTTTTGCAATCGGGGTGCTTCATAGCGTCGCCAAAACCAATATTACGAGACTTCTGGAATTTTTTTACGTGCATAATCCATTTGCTTTGACCTTTTTTCTTATTACCTTTTACGGTTATTTTTTTACCAGATTTCTTTGCCGGTTTCTTTGCCGATTTCTTTGCCGATTTCTTTGCCGATTTCTTTACCGATTTCTTTGCCGATTTCTTTGCCGATTTCTTGGTTTGTTTTTTACCAGATTTACGAGGGTGATATTTACCACCCAGAAACGTTTCCACCTCTCTCACACCTGAATCACCGGGTACCCCATCTAACACACTTGAATCATTGGGTACCCCGTCCACCTGAGCGCTCGCCTCCGCCCCACTTACTTCTAGCGTAACACCTATTTTAGGCAGATCGGACCCGTCCCCAACATCGATGCCAAACGAAGAAGCCATATAGTATATATTATATATACTATATTTTAATATATTTAATATAAATTAAAATAAATTTCCTAAATACGTTTTAACCGTATTGTAATGATAACTTAATTATCTACCTATTATACAATGAATTATATATATTTATTGCTACCCATGTTAAGTTTATATTTCATTGAAATATTCTACCCAGTGAAAAAAAACGCGGGTAAAGATTTACCATATCGCCCACCCGGATGGGTTTTCGGGGTAGTCTGGCCTATATTATCAATATTAATAGGTGTATCTTGGAATTTTGCACCTGAATTATCCAAATATTATTTAATTTTAACAGCGTTTATATCGAGTTGGTCTATATTTTATGCAAACAATAGAACATTGGCTTTCTTAAATATCTTAACTTCAATTGGAATAACAATATATTTAATATCAAGTAACTTCAAAAAAATAGCCTCTTATTTATTAATTCCGTTATTGGGATGGCTAATATTTGCATCTTATTTAAGTTATAATTTGATTTGATTAAATTATATTTTTCCCTTTATATTTTAATAAATCAATATTTTCTGAGGTAGTTGGAAATTGTTCAGGGCTGTAATAATCTTGAAGCAAAACCCATTCAAATAAACCACCTAAATACAAATAAACGTTGTCAAATCCCAATTTTCTTAATTGTTCGTATTTTTCTAAAACCCTATTATCTAAACTGTTTTCGCCATAAATTACGATATTAATTGTTTTATCAATCTTAATGTATTTAGTTATCTCTGCAATCTCTTCTTCTATCGACAAGGTGTTTTTAATCAAACAATTTTGGTTATTACTCTCTAATGTATTTATTATTAAAAATTTACTATAAGTATTTTTTTTTACTATATTTTGCATTCCTTCAAAATTTAATTTAAATATACTCTGACTTGCTCCCATTTACAATTATTTAAAAATATAATTTTAATATTAAAATGTGGGATAAATATATAAAATATTAATAATTCATTAATAATATTGATTGGAGAATAATTAAGATTGGGTAGACACTGTATTCGTAAAAGAAGTCGTGATAATTAATATAAATATAATTTTTAGCTCGAAGGGATTAAATTCTTTACATATTTGAACATTTAAAACGCCGATTTATATTTCGTTTAAATATCATATATCTCATATATGATATATAATATATAATATATGATGGAAACATTTACTACATCATATAAAAATGAAGCATATATTATTAATGATTTTAAAAGACGTTCTTATTGGGATATTAATAGTTTAAAACATTAAATTATTCAAAATGTATTGATAGATTTAATAATAGTATTGATACACTGTTAATTCCATAATTTATTTATAAGTCAGCGTTTTAAATGTTCAAATGTGTAAAATAAAAAGGTGTATTTTTTTGAATTTCATAATCTAAAATTTTTTTGAAATTGGACAAATAATAAATGTCCAATTTCAATATTCACAGCAACTCTATAAACTCCAAATAAAACACGATCAAAAAAAAACGATTCCAGACCTATATGCTGTGTAAAACAAAAAACATGCAGTAAAAAAACAGTAAATTTATACAAAATACTATATATTTATACACTTTTCGTTTTTTATAGTCATCATTATTACTGTCGTTTTGATGACCAATTTAATGACTTTTCTCGTTAAATGATTACCGAAAAGATGACTTTTGAATGACTATAAAAACTCAACACTAATATGTATATTCTGAAAATATACTTGAGAAATCATATGTTTATCTTATTTCATCCTATATAATATAAATATGTATAGGATGAAATAAGATAAATATAATATTCTAAGGTTATATATAATAAAAATATGCCAAGGAAAAAGATGGATTATTCTAATACCATTATCTATAAAATTTTTTGTAGAAATCCCAATATAAAAGAAATATATATAGGTCATACTACAAATTTTGTTAATAGAAAATCATCACATAAAACAAGTTGTAAAAATAGTAATGTTTATATATATCGTTATATCAGGGAACATGGTGGATGGGATAATTGGAAAATTTTGATACTTGATGATATTGACTGTAAAAATTATGAAGAGGCAAGAAAAGCAGAACAAAGTTATATAGAACAGTATAACAGTGAATTAAATAGTTCTACTGCATATTGTATTAAAGATGAAGATAATAAACACGAAAAAAAAGAAAACATTGAAAAAAAAGAAAAAGAACATCGTTGCCAGATTTGTTCTTTCACAACGTGTAAAAAAACCGACTACGAGAGACATTTATTGACTGATAAACATAAAAAAAACTTTAAAGATTGCGCCACAATAAAAAATAAGGAATTTATAGACGATAAAAGGTTTATTTGCAAATGTGGAAAAACATACAAATACAAACAAGGGTTATGGGTTCATAGACAAAAATGTCCAGTAGAAGATATATACGCGGGTGAAGAGGAACAATGTATAGAAATAACCGAATATAACAACAAACCTATAATATCACATGAATTAGTATTAGAAATAGTAAAAAAACAAGAAACAAGCGATAAAATTATAAAGGAACAACAAAATCAAATTCAGACACTGTGCGACGCAGTGGTTCAAGCAACAAATACAATTAACCAACTTACTCCACAATTGGGTAACAACAATACACACAATAGTCATAATACAACGACTAATCAATTCAATATCAATGTATTTTTAAACGAACAATGCAAGGATGCTATAAATATGAGCGATTTTATAAAATCGATAGAAGTATCGTTAGAACAATTAGATTTTACTAAGACTAATGGACTAGAAAAAGGAATTAGTAACGTAATAATGGAAAACATGAACAAATTGAGCTTATATGAGAGACCAATACATTGCACAGATGCTAAACGCGAAATCCTTTATATAAAAGATAATAATACTTGGGAAAAAGATAAAGATAAAAAAATGATTAAACAGGCCATAAAAAGGACTTCAAACAAGAATTATACAGCTTTAACAAATTGGACCAAGGCAAATCCAAATTTTATGAAAGACGATGATAAACAAATGTTTTACGCCAAGGCCATATCTAATATGGGTAAGCCCATGGACGGTATAGATGATAAAATAGTAAAAAAATTATGCTGCGAAACAAATGTAAAAGATAATCTATATTTTACACCCCCCGATCATTTAAATGTTTAAATATGCAAATGTTGAAATGTCTAAAATAAATATTTTTTGGTAAAAAACATTAGACCAAGCATAGCATCAGCAAATAATATTATCCATGCATGGGGATTTTTATTAACTGCTAAAATAGAGAATATTCCAAAATTAATGGAATGCACGATTCTATAATTTTGCCACCAAACGACATTACCAAAACGTCCGATTTTAGGTGAATTAAGTATAAATCCACGTAGAAATCCGAGCGAAATCATACTTGTAAAAATAGCCATAAATGGTAGATGATTGATGTCTATATATTTGGCAATCATAGAAATAGCTATACGAGAACCTATACATCCAAATAGAAATATATAAATGATATTAACCATTTATATATTATACAATATAAAAAGCAACTTGTTAAAAAGACATTATAACTTCCACTGTTTCTTTTTTAACTCCTTTGGACGCGTTGAATGATAATTCCTCTCGTTTTTTGCGCGTTTTATTAAAATTATTAGTTATAGTAGTATCACTGGATGAAACAGTTTCCTCTGAAGTATTAGAGTTAATGGAAAATTTCTTTGATTTAGTTGTGCTATTACGCATATTCATATCATTATCAATAATCATATAGTTGTCTTCTATGAATTGGATAACTGAATTTTCAAGAGCCCATTTAAAGAAGTTTAGCTGACCAATGGTAGTTTGAATATATGTTCCATTTTTGTATGGAATGGTAATTCTATCCCAACGACAGAAAGGGTCAAACCTTTTTTTTGAATATGCTTTCAAATTCAGTTTATAATCATTATATACTTTGAATCTCTCGATAATACCATTCCTCGAGACAGGATACTGTGTATAGTTTTCCTTGGAATAATTAGTAGCAAACCAATCAACTATCCTGAGAGATATACTGGATTTACCATTAATAATATTAAGGGCCTTATCAAGATTATCATTAATATTATAAAACTGTAGCAATTTATTTAATAGTAAATCATTTTGCGTATTAAGGTTCATATTTTGACTGATATATATACCAGTTATTGTTTTAGATTATAATATATTAATATATATTATAATCTAAAACATGAATAAAACCATACATAGAACATTGATTATTCATACTCATGGTTCTCTAAGTAGTGGAGATTCGGTTATATTTGAACCGCCTCCAAATAAATCAATAGTATTATTTGGTTTCGCTGGAAAATCGGTTAAATATACGTCAAAAGGTTTGGATGATATTAAAAATATATACAAAAACGGTAGTAGTTTATATAACAACAATGATAAACATGAGACGATTTCTAAAGACGGAATGGCTTGGTTAAATAAAAACACAATATATAGAGATACTGACGGCAGTATAAAGGAACGATTATTCCCGTATAGATTTTATAGATCAAACTATGGTAAAAAAAATTATTTCGACGAATTTGATACAATGCCAAATTTAAAATTACAATTTGGCCAGGGCGGAGAGAATTGTAATAATTGGGGTAATAAAGGCCAGCGATCTTGCTATGCTGAATTAGTTGAATTATATGCGAACGGCACAACGAAATCATCAACTGAATTGGAACATAGTCAATATATATTGCTGAGTGATTTAATAGAACTATATCCAGAAGTGAATTCGTTTATAGTATTGGCTTGTCTGGTTAATAGGACCGAGGACGACGAAACATTACAAAATGTAAAAAATATTCAAAAATTATCAGTATATGCCGATAATAACAGATTAACAAGGGGTCTTCGTAAGAGTTATAAAGCATCAAGGGGAAAAATAGCAACGATTACTAGGGATAAGAGTAAGGGAGGGAAATCAAAAAGAAAAAGGAAGGGAAGGAAAAAAAAATCCAACTCAAAAAAAAAAATATAGTACAATTATATATATATATGAATACCGTTGGCATAGATAAAAGGCGAACACAGACTTTTAAAAAACCCATCGTTAAAGATGGGGTTTTTAAAAGGCGAACACAGACTTTTAAAAAACCCATCGTTAAAGATGTTAGAAAACAGTGGGAGAGAGGCCAAAAAGAGTATGCTTCTCTCATGGATGAATATAAAGAAACGAGAATTAAATTGCATGTATTAAAAAAATCTATGGAAAATGCTGATGTCGAGCTATCAAATGTATTAGGCACAGAACTATTTAATACCGATAATGGTGAATATGAAAAATTACACGAGTTTTATGATGTACTTTTAGAAATACAATCAGATATACGACCTGCGAAACATAACAAATTGAATGATTATATTGATTTCGTTACTAAATTTCTTGGCGGTCCTGCACAGACAGGCGATGTATTGGATATGTCTATAACAACCCATACAAAAGATAATCGTAATTTAATTGAAGAAATACTAAGTCCTCATAGAAATCGAAAGAGAGACGGTGGTAAAATAAAAAAAACAGCTAAAAACTGCAAACAAAGTAAAAACTGCAAACAAAGTAAAAACTGCAAACAAAGTAAAAACTGCAAACAAAGTAAAAAACGCAAACAAAGTAAAAAACGCAAACAAAGTAAATACTGTAAACAAAGTAAAAACTGCAAACAAAGTAAAAACTGCAAACAAAGTAAAAAACACAAACGCACTAAAAAACACAAACGCACTAAAAAACACAGAAAGTAAATATATTATTAAGGTGCTTTGGTTATTTTAAGTTGATTAGTTTGTAATTGCTTGGTAAATTTAAATTTTTCAGAGTTTTGACGGCGTCTCTCCAGATTACATTTTAGACAGGAAATAATTGTGTTATCATAAGAATGTTCATCATAATTATTCAATCTATCTAAACTCCATTGATTGGTATCTCTAACTTTATCAAATAATATAAACATATTATTATTACAATAATAACATTTCAATTTAGAATTGAAAATTTTTTCAATAACTTCATCTAATGTGATAATATTAGTTTGTTCGTGTAATGTCTTTTTAATATCTTGCTGTTTGTATGAAGAAATCTTAGATTTAAGTTCATTAATCACAAATTTGCGTTCAGGATAATCAATATCAAGAAATAGTTTATTAATTAACTCAACTTGATAATCGTGATTATTTATATTTTGAATAATATTTTGAGACATGTCTTTGGAGAGAATGGTAAATTTCTCTCGTGTTTTGGGGGGCGGTTTACTCTTGATAGGGGTGATTTGTTTTGTATTAAAATTAATAGACTTCATACGTTATATATATATAATGGTTTTAAGTTAAAAGGAATTACAGAATTATAAATTCATTTAATAAGTATACTTATTAAAAGCATATAAACTTAAAAAAACAATATAATATAATATGAATATAAAATCAACTGATACCAGCCATAATCCAGTGGTTGAGGCGAAATCAAAAAAAGACGAACGAAGTGATAATTGTCAAGAGCTCAAAAATATAGCATATAAGACGATGTTATTAAATGGAACTGATATTAGCCCCAAACATGATATGCCTGATAGTAATAATTTAAAGATATCAAATTATTTAACTAATGAATCGAGGGCAAATAAGAAAGAGTCCTGGTCAAAATTAGATAAAACACAAAAGATTAAACACTTAAATAATTATTCTGATTTTCTAACAGAACAAGACGGGCTAACAAATGAGCAAAACGTTACATTAAAGAATTATTTAGTGCGAAGTTTAGACCGTAAATGTCTAATAAAAACAAAAGAAGTAATTTATGATAAAGAAAACAATAAGATACTTAATCTCCCGTATTTATTTTTTGTGGAGGAAAAGCAAAATTATATACTCAGGAAAGATGATAAACATGTATCTACTATTAAATCACTACCCACAGATAAAAAAGGCAGGATTAAGACAATTAAGATACAAGAGTAAAAATTATTTATAAATATAAAATTGATTCATATTATATTTATAATATTTATAAATATTATAATATTATTAATGTCAAAATATTATGCTGTAGCTCGTGGAAATAAAACCGGGGTATATATTACATGGAATGAATGCAAAGAACAAGTTATTGGTTATAAAAATTCAGCATATAAAAAATTTGATACCAAAGAAGGGGCAGAAAATTACATTCAATCATTTGTTGTGGAACTCGAAAAGACCGATGTGTTAGATGTAGATTATTACGTTTATACCGATGGAGCTTGTTCTAATAATGGTCGAGAAAATGCGAAAGCAGGCATTGGAATATTTTTCGGGATAAATGACGAGCGTAATTTATCACGCAAACTGGACGGAAAACAAACCAATAATGTGGCAGAACTACAAGCTATAATAGAAACATATAATATTATCAAAGATGATATATTGGCTGGTAAAAAAATAACCATTGTTTCTGATTCAGAGTATGCTATAAAGTGTGCTCTCATATACGGTAAAAAATGTGATAATGTAAATTATATGAATAATGAATTAGTAAAAACAATATACGAGTTATATAAGGATAAAGATAATATCAAATTTCTTCACGTCAAAGCACATACAAAAAAAACAGATATACATTCTATAGGTAATGATAATGCTGATAAATTGGCTAATATTGCAATTGGATTGGAAACTTGTCAGTATAATTGACTATTCGCATCAATTTTAAATGAATAATTTTTTTACTCCAATACTTTACACCTTTGGAAATTTAAATTGCCGACTTTATAGATAGTTTTTCTTTATTTTTCTTGTCTCATTTTTGGTTTATATTGTTTCGGACTCTCATAATTAGACTCCGTGGATGGCACTTAAATATCTTACAAGTTTTCACTGGATTATTATTTTTAGATAGATAATACTGAACTGCTGTAATATTATAGTCTTCGCTTTTGTGTTGTGGCATTTATTATTTCGCCATAATCCTCTACAAATGTGCATTCCGTAACACCCATCTTTTTTTTTAACCCTTCTATATATTGATTATTATTTTTTGTAAGTGGATGAAATAAACTTCTCTTACTAACACAAATATCATCGTTTATTTTCATAATCATTCTTGGCAATTCATTAAACTTATCATAATATTCAGGAAAATCATTTTTCATAATTTTTTCTATATCATCATCTTTCCACAATATATACAATCAAAATCGGAATTAATTTCTTTAATTGAATTCGCAGATTGTAAATTAACATCTGGAATCGGTTTTGTTCCCATCCATATATGATGAAAAATTTTAGGTATAGTCATTTATAATATATAGTTATAAGTAGTATTTTATATTTAAACTTATGATCGGCGTTTTTAAATTTCCAAAGGTGTAAAATTATAATCGTATTCATATAAGACTTTACAAATAAATCTATCATAAGAACACCATTCTTGATTAGAAATTAAAGATATAAATTTAACATGGTTTGTTTCATATAAATAATAAATCGTTCCTGGGGCCTTCTTAAAATTACAAGAGATTGCATTTATTTCACTTGTTAGTTGATGGTTATTACAAATCTCAATTGCTTGGTTTTGTAAATAAGATATTTGCTTGGCAATTAATTCTAATTTACCATAGTTACTATAATCTTTTTTTATATTTGAGATAGCATTTTGATTATCAGAATAATCATCAATATTAATCATTTTAAAAAGTCGTGTTAGGTTGTCCTTATCGAGATTGGAGAGAGCCATTGATTTTATAATATTAATTGTTTTTAATTTAAAATTGATATAATAATAATTTTATATTTGTGTTAATAACATAAATCAAATATATATATATATATATGTGTACCATTCAAAAATACAGTAAGTATTTAAAGTATGTTTTAAATAAATACGATATATCGAGTCTAGATGTAGATTTATTGTTATATGTTACAAATGCAATGTTGGAATTTATTGAAGCTAATATTTTACAATTAATACACACTGATTTGTATGATAGTTTATATGATAATACATTTGATTTACTATATCGTGAATATATTGATACAAATATATTTGAGGATATGTATAAATTGTCGAATAAGGACAGTTTGAAGTTGCTTTCCGATTATCTAAATGCTGGTATAACATTAGTATTTAAATATGTAATGCCATATAGGTCATATTCTAAAACATATATTAGAAATGTTACTGTTGATGTCGTTAAGATAGATGCTAAAATAAAGAAACTATCCGATGTTTTTCAACCGGAACAAAGAAGTGATGAATGGTATATTTTCAGGAATTCTACATTAACAGCCTCAAATATATGGAAGGTATTTGGAACAGAAGCTAGTCAATCTCAATTAATTTTAGAGAAATGCGAACCACTTAATATTAATAAATTCAAGGTTACGAATACTAATAGCCCAATGCATTGGGGGCAAAAGTATGAACCAGTATCAAATATGTATTATGAATATATCAATAATACAGTGGTTACGGAATTTGGTTGTATTCCTCATCCAGAATATAGTTATATTGCTGCGTCACCGGACGGAATTGTATGCGATAGTAATTCTAAACTATATGGACGCATGATAGAAATCAAGAATGTAGTATCTAGGGTGATTACAGGCATTCCTAAAAAAGAATATTGGGTTCAAATGCAATTACAAATGGAAGTATGTGATCTTAATGAGTGTGATTTTCTAGAAACAAAATTTTTAGAATATGATACCCGGGAAGATTATGAAAATGACAATAACATTGAATATAAAGGTGTCATGCTTCAATATTTGAAAGATGGAGAACCATATTATGCATATGCACCATTTATGATTACTGATTTAAATTCTAATACATATAAAGAATGGCATGATGAGCAAAAAATTAAAAATAAAGAATTGGAGTTAATCAGAACTATATACTGGAAATTGGTAAAAATCAGTTGTGTATTGGTGTTAAGAAACAAGATATGGTTTAACCATATCCAACCGATGATAGAAGTATTTTGGAATAAATTAGTCGATGAGAGGGATACATGCAAATATAAACTGCGACAAAAAAATAAGCGCAAGTATGAAATTGAAGACGAAAAAAGTAGGAGTGATTTTCCAAATCCAGGATGCTTGATAAATACAGATTCATTTAAAATTGGATCCGATACATTAGCTAATTTAAACCCACTGAATACTGAAGACATAAATCCAATACATGTAAATACCAATCCTACATCACTAAAGGGAAAATGTTTAATTCAACTATAGATTACAAATGTATCAAAATATCAAGTTTAAAATATATTTTTTTTAATATATTTTAAAAACTATTTAAAATTAAATGCCCTATAATATTAAGATAGAGCCATGGCAAATAAGTCGAACGCAATTGATATGCACGTTATAAAGCGTTCAGGCAAGAAAGAGGTTATTTCATTTGATAAAATTTTAAAACGTATCAAAACAACCGGCAAGGGTCTAGAACTAAAAAACGTTATTTATGCACAACTATCAATGAAGGTAATTGATCAACTGAAAGATAATATCAGCACAAGTGATATTGATGAACTAACCGCCCAACAATGTGCTTCGATGGCGTCCAAGCACCCTGATTACACAAAACTAGCAAGTGCAATTACAATTTCAAATCTACACAAAAACACAGAGACGTCATTTTATAATACAGTAAAAAAACTGTATGATTTCAGGGACATTAACAATAATAAATACAGGCTAATTCACGATAATGTAATGGCGACGGTAGAAAAATATCGGGTAGAGTTAGATGAAATGATTGATTATAAACGCGACTTTCTATTTGATTATTTCGGATTTAAAACACTAGAGCGCGCATACCTAATGCGAATTGATAATATGATTGTAGAGCGACCACAACACATGTGGATGAGAGTATCGGTATCTATTCATGGGTCTAATCTCGAAAAGATTAAGGAGACATACAATTATATGTCCAATAAGTATTTTATTCACGCGACACCGACACTATTCAATGCCGGAACACCAAGACCTCAATTAAGTTCTTGTTATTTACTATCAATGGAAGATGATTCGATCGATGGTATTTTTAATACTGTAAAAGAATGCGCTCAAATTTCAAAATGGTCGGGTGGTATAGGTTTACATATTCACAATGTTCGCTCATCTGGTTCTCATATTCGAGGCACTAATGGTACTTCTAATGGTATTATTCCAATGTTGGGTGTATTTAATAAGACCGCTCGCTACGTAGATCAGGGAGGCAAGAGAAATGGTAGTTTCGCAATGTATCTGGAACCACACCATCCTGACATTGAGGAATTCTTAGAGCTACGTAAGAATCACGGAGACGAAGAGTCAAAGGCACGAGATTTATTCTATGCTATTTGGGCAAGCGATGTATTTATGGAACGTGTAATGGGTAATAAGATTTGGTCGCTATTTTGTCCAGATAAGTGCCCTGGACTAAGTGATTGTTATGGTGATGATTACAGAACTCTCTATATGAAATATGAGGATGAAGGGAAATACAACAAGCAAATTAATGCTCGTGACCTATGGCTAAAAATTCTTGATGCCCAAATGGAGACAGGAACTCCATACATTCTATATAAGGATGCTTGCAATAGTAAATCTAACCAGAAGAATTTAGGTACAATCAAAAGTTCTAATCTTTGTTGCGAAATTGTAGAATACAGCGACGATAAGGAGACCGCCGTATGCAATCTGGCGTCTATTGGTCTTAGTATGTTTGTAAATGAAGATAAAACATTTGACTATGATAAATTAAACGAAGTAACCAAGGTATTAGTTACTAATTTAAATAATATTATTGATGTTAATTTTTACCCGAATAAGAAGACAAGCAGGAGTAATTACAGACACAGACCGGTAGGTATCGGTGTTCAGGGTTTAGCTGACACGTTTTTTAAGATGGATATTGCTTTTACATCTGAGGAGGCTAAAACAGTGAATAAATATATTTTCGAGACAATTTATTTTGCGGCACTGGAAAAGAGTAATGACATTAGTCGCGATAGAAGCGAAGGTATGAAATATCTGCAAAGCAAATATATTGCTAAAAAATGGAGTTTTACCGACGATGAGCCTGACTGCCGAACATACACGATTAATAACGAAACCGATCTTAAACTCGCCCAACAGTTAAAAGAATCTAATCCGATTAAAGGTGAAATTGATCACCTTAATACTGAATTTGTGGGTGCATACAGTTCATTTGTGGGCTCTCCAATTAGCAATGGACAATTCCAATTCGACCTATGGAATGAAAAACCATCTAGTGATAGATATGATTGGGACACTCTGAGGGAGAAAATTATGAAATACGGAATTAGGAATAGTTTACTATGTGCTCCTATGCCCACAGCAAGCACAAGCCAGATTTTAGGAAATAATGAGTGTTTCGAGCCAGTTACAAGTAATATTTATAGTAGGAAAACTCTAGCCGGGGATTTTACAATGGTTAATAAATATCTTGTTGAAGAATTGCTGGAACAAAAACTATGGAATGAAAGCGTCAAGAACAACATTATAGCTAATAAAGGAAGCGTTCAATACATCGAAGGATTATCTGATCATATTAAAGAAAAATATAAAATTGTTTGGGAAATTAAAATGAAGACACTAATTGACATGGCTCGCGACCGAGGACTATATATTTGCCAGTCACAAAGTATGAATTTATGGATGGAAGACCCCGAACCAAAAACATTAACAAACATGCATTTTTATGGTTGGAGGGCAGGACTTAAAACCGGTATTTATTATCTACGCAGGAAACCAAAACATCAGGCACAACAATTTACGATTGAACCAGAAAATAATAAACAATATACGAATATTGAGGCGGATGATGGGTGTTTAATGTGTAGTGGGTGAGTATATATTATCATGAAATTTATTTACACCATATGATGTGTTGTATTTTACATAACATTACATAGGTAATTATCATTATCATTATCATTGCATGGTGTATGGTATTTTTTATCAATATTCTCAGACCACCCATTATCATTGGAAGTTTTTATTTTATCTTTATCGTCTTTATCGATACATGTGTAACTGAATAAATACTCATCGTCGCATTTATCATTTATTTTACATTTAACCTCTTTGGTTTTGCTATTCGCATAAGTTTTACTTTTATAATTATTTTTACCGGGTTCACTACATATTCTGGCTACGTGGAAATCGTTTTTTTCATATATATCATTTTTAGTTAAACATTTGTATAATGTCTGCTGGTCTGAATTACATGTTTTGGGGTTACTACACCTATTTTTTCTACTTCTTTTTTTTTTATTATTAAAAGGTTCATTTAAATCTAAAAATATATAAATATTAAAAACCAATATTAAAAGAAAAATTATAAAAAAATAATTCACATGTTTACTTGTTATATTCGTGTGCTTCATTATAATATAATATAATATAATATATATTTAAGATTATTGAATTTGCGATATATTATATCTTTTTTACATAAATTGCTAGCATATCCCAAATAATAATTCTTTGTCACAAATTATAATTATAGTATTAGTATAATTATAACTTATTTGTTTAATTTTCAATGAATAGATATTATTAATTAAAATACTTGATTTCTATATTTGCTAAGTTTCTCAGACGAATATTCACATGTAAATTCAAAAACAAAATTAGTGGGATAATTATGAAAATCTACAATTCTACCATAAACATCGAGAATCTGTATATGTAGTTTTCTAATTCTTACTCCCCCGTGATATGTTCTTTTTATTGAATAACTAGTGTTACTATTCGTGTTGCTATTGGAAAATGGATTTCCCGTAGTGGGGATTCTGGAGAGTATATCATCGGCAGTAACCGTGGACCCAAACCCCAATAAAATTAATTGTTGTGATTGATTTCCAACAAAATCATTAACCGAAATATATAGACCCGAATTGTTGGTATGACAATATATATTTTGGGATTCCAGATATCCGGTATAGGTAACGGTTCCTATAGTTTTCATATAATTCTCATCCTCACTCCCTATAAATTTGTATTTGAGTTCAATAATATTATATATATTATTTAGTGTGTACCCGAATGTTCCCAGACACGTTAATGTAAAATGAATTTCGTCCATGTTGTTTTGTTGGAATGTTGGTTCGTTTGAATTACAGATAATAGGGTCAATAATATTACGCAATGAAAATTGCATATTCATACTTTCAATGTTACTATAATCCATGCCAGAAATGCTAGTCGTTGAACTTAATGAGTCAATCTCGGGCTTTGTTTTAAATCTAAATACCGGTTTTGCGGATGACTCAGAAATTTCGAATTTTAAATATCGTAAATATTTGTCTTTTTCAGTATCAATTGAACTGGCACCCGGTGGAACATCTAAATAAAGCGATGACAAAAAATTTTCTATATCAGAAGCGAACCAAATCCCGTCCGGTATATCAATGACGAATTCCATATTTTGATAAGACGGGGTTATGCTATTTGTTGTTATTACTATAGCAAATTGTGTATTGCCTTTTTTTTTTGAAAAAGTATAAATAATATTGGGCAAGTCAGTATTTACTAATTCCAATGAAATTACATTATTAATTGATTCTGGTAACTCAATTATAAAATTACTTGATGTGGACATTTTTTCACATAATACGGACGGAAGGGTTCCAATTCCACAGTTAGACGGTTTGGTCAGATATGAACCGGCTGATTTAAATTCCGAATTAATAGCAACCTGTTTTTTTATTGTGTTATATGTTATGGGATTAATGGGGATATTAGATTCGTTCACGCTGTTGAAATTTTGTATTTTGTTTTCCATTAAATTTGTAATATTGCTTTCCAGTTTATCCAACTTATCAATTATTTCTTCCTGGTTATAATTATTTGGTATTTTATTAGAATAATCTACACTTCTTATTTGTAGATATAATAAATTATATATTTTTGTAAAAAATATATTTAGTTCATTGACTAAACTAACATCATCTAATTCCTCCAATTGATTTATTTTATTATTATATTTTGTTTCTAATAATTCTTTCGTAAATTCAGTCTCGGGACTAATATATAATAATTCTTTTAATTCATTAAAAGAATAAGAATTTATATCAGTGTTAAAATTACCCATTTTATATAATAAATAATATAATATCATGGATTTAAATGTATTTTTTGATATTATTATTTATATAAATAACATCAAAAATATAGAATTATGAATTTAAAAATGTTTTTTTATTCATAATAACTCCTGTTGCGATATTAGATTCAATTTAAAATCTTTGTAATTCAAACTATTCAAGCTTTATCCAGTTGTGAAGTTTTCTAAGACTATCGATTGACTCACCCATTATATCTGTGTTATTTATCTAGCTAGCTTAAAATCTTAAATATATTATTTTTTTGTAATTTAATATTCTTCTAAAATTAATTATATATTCCACTATCAGAGTTTTCGATTACCGCTTAAATAGGTTAGGGTAGCAGTACCATATAATCTAAAATAATCTCAGTGGCCGATCTACCATTACCATGTAATGCCCTGGTACCAGAATAATTCA
>JGI24540J26637_10000362_pt1 | contig 18787 bp, 18 predicted proteins | sample NorSeaMetagenome_FD_26637 | JGI IMG/M metagenome (IMG submission 26637)
CCCTTCTCAACGCTGTCCTAACCTGCGGCCCTCTCCTCTCCGACGATTCCACCTCCTCAATTGTCTCGACTATCTTCTCCGCCATTAGGTCGTCCCCGCCCCTCGCGTCGTCCCTAGGCAAGCTTTATCTGCAGACGCAGTCAGTTTGCCTGCAGTACGCCACCGACGAGATCAAGGCGGGGATCGAGCACCTCGACAACACCCTGACGGACTACCAGCGCACCGTCGCGGACGTTAGAGGGCTTTTCCATATCTCACCCTCCGTCCGAGCATCCTCGGCCCACCAGTTAGGAATGAGCAAGAAGTTCATCCTGTCCCTCTCCAACCGCCTCATTAGAGAATGGGAAGACGGACAGAATGGTTGGGAAGGCATGCGCGACGGCGAGGTGAGATTGGATAACGAAAACCTCGCACTCTCGTACTTCTGTAAACCTAACCCTTTTCGCAATTCGCTTCGCTCATCGCAGGGACTCACTCGCACCGACCTCAACAACCTCGTCGATCTCATTGCCGAGCCCGAGGTTGGAAGGAGCGCTGCTACGGAGCTTGCGTCGGCACTTCTAACTACGCCATCGTCGACATCCATGACGCTCAGGAACCTCAAGAAAACTTCCACTATCGTTTCGACCGTTCTAGAGATCCTTACCTCCGATCCTTCTACCCCTCACCCCGAGCACGCCAGCCTATTGAAGGCACTTGCACTTGCGTCTTCTGATGCTCGCTCCTACCTTACCTTAACTCTCTCCTCTCTCTCCCCACTCCTATCCGTCCTGCCGTACATCTCCGACTTCAACACCCTCGCTCCAATCCTCATGACGCTCCACCGCGTCGTGTTTGACCCCTCCCTCACTGCTCTGGACACGGACGCTGCTCATGTCTCCCTCTCCCATCCGTCTCTGACGCCGATCCACCCACCAACGGCTTCTGCCTTTGTCCTGCCCCCCAACGTATACGAGCCAACGACGAACGGGTACCTCGTACCTACTTCGACTGACGAGGCCTTAAGCTCCTCCGTCACTTCATTCTTCGAGGCCGCTCTAGAATCAGCAACCACAAACCCCCCTCATCATTCTTCCTCCGTTGCGTCGACTCTAACTGCCGCCATCTCGGACTCCAAGTCCGGGAAGGAGATGAACGCTAACCTCGAGGTCGCGCACATTAAGTGCCTCCTCGACCCTGCGGTTGCCGTCCAGTTTGCGGGTAACGGAAACGTGGTTCATGCCATGCACAGGATCCTCTCCGTTCCACCCTCGTCTGCAAGGGACCACGAGCTCCTCAGCACTGCACTTTCCCTTCTCAATACCATTTCGGAGTACCTTTCCGTTGACTCTTATGCTGCCATTATGCAGGGAATGAACCAGACGGCATCTGCTGTCCTCGACAGGAGCAACATCACACCTTCACTTGCTGCCGACGGGATCGATATTAACGGATTCAACAAGCCCAAGAATAAGTATGGGTCGGATCTAACCTTACGCGAGGCGAGGAAGCTTGAGAAGAGGGCCAACCGAGCTCTCAGGGCCCTTTGGTCAGCCCGCCACTCCATGGAAACCTTCCTCTATACCTTCCTGACCTCCCCTCAGGCGAGCGCTGAGATGAGCACGAATGGATTGACGCACCTCCAGTATTTTGCGTTGCGTACGAAGATCCCATCCACTCTCGCCTCAAACTATTTGTCTCCAAACCTAGTTGACAACTTCTCCCCAGAGTACTTCACTCTAACTGCACGATCCCAGGCAAATGCCGTGAACATCCTGCACGTCCTTATAGAGGACGACATCGTCTGCCGATCATTCGCCGCTTTTCCCACTGAGGACAACGAGAACACCATGTTTGAGGTCCTCCTACCGAAGCTTATCTCCATTGTCGCTTCGACGAGGATGCCAGACTCTTTCATGAACAAGACTGTTGTGAGGGCATCTGCCCCCCTCCTCAAGACGATCGCGTCTTCGTGCACTCTGACAACCACCACTTCCGAGGCGGCGTCTCTCATCTCATCTAGGAAACAGCAGAGGGAGAAGGCTCAGTGGTGCAATAGCACAGATTCTCTATCTTGGGTGTTCAAGCTTCTTTGCGACCGCGAGAGCAGTGTTAGGAGCTGCGGGTACGGGATATGTTCCGATCTGCTTAACTTGGCTTGGGCCAGGCCTCTTATCCTTTCAAGTGGGGAGGACAATGGCGACATCATGCCAGAGGAGGAGGAGGATGGCTTCTACCGCTTCTCGACGACGATCTTGGAAATGGCCTGCAGGGTAGCAAGCGATGACTCGGAGTGTCCGTTGGTGAGAAGTGAGAGCTTGGCCTTGCTTTACAACGCCTGCTGCGTTGGCGGTGCGGCCCTGAGTAACGCGTCTGCCGATGTGCTCGATGTCATTCCTGCGATAGGAAGATTCCTCGCTCGCGCTTCCAAGCACATGGGCGACAGCACTGATGGCAACAGGTTTTCCGACGGTGACACGACCACTGCTGGGAGCTCCGAGGGCGGCATGGAGGAAGAGGACGACGAGGCGAAGCTTATGAGAGAGAGTGTGCTTCTACCAACTCCCACCCTCCTTTACGCGGGAGTAAAGCTTCTCAGGTGTTTGTTAGTTGGTGTGCTCCAGAACCAAGTCTCCCAACCGGCAGTTGAGACGCTAAAGTCCCCCAACGATGAGAGCAGCCCCAACAGCAGCATGGAAAGCTCTTACCTGCAAGAGGAGGAGCTTGCGACTCACTTTTACGAGAGCGGGATCCTCTCTCACTGCGTGTCCCTTCTTTCCTCCGAGGGCATTAAGAGACTAACGTTCCGTGCGATGCAAGCTCACTTGGGCCTGCTGAACGACATCACGGATTTTTCCATCGACGGTGTCGCTGCCGATTCCACGGCCGCTGTCTGGGAGGAGGTTGAGGAGGCGGCAATGTACTCGACAAAGTCTGCGGTTTTTGACGTTGTCACTCTTGCCATTAAGATCAGCAGGGGAGGTGATGACGAAGATTTGGTCGCGACCTCGAATTCGACATCTCTCTGCTCGAGCCTTTTGCGTCACACGAGCCTTCTCACTCAAAGTTTCAGGGCCCTTACCACCGAGGTTGTGAAGCTGACAAAGGACCTCCAGAACAGCGAGCTCGTCACCGACACCAACTTCGAGCAGCTCAATGCTGTCGCGGCGTGCTGTGATTGTCTCAAAGAAGTCGTCGATGCGAGCGCTGACAGGGTCGTCGGCGGGGGCGTTACCAAAATTGTAGCCTTGTCGAACCTTATCCCAATGGTCGGAAGTGTGCCTCAGGCTCTAGGGGTCGCCCTTAACCAGCTTGCGATGATGTCCACGAACGGCAGCGTCATAAACGAGCTCGATAACGCCTGTTGTGCCATCAACCGTCTTTCGAGGCTCTTGCTCAAGGTGCCTGGGTGGGGAGAGGGAATGCTCAAGGTTAACGGGCAGAGTAGCAACATGTTAAAAGGGATGCTCGAAATCCACCACGCGCGGAGCCTCAAGCGCACGAACGCTGCGAACCTTCCAATGACCGAGAGGCTTCTTGCCTTGAAGGATGTCAGTGGTGGCAGTGGGTTGTCGGCTGAGCACAGGATAGGTGAGTGGGGGGGGCTGAACATAATGAGAGTGGAGCGAAGCGACCGCGATAACCCTAACCCTAGCCTCTCTCATGATTCGCTTCGCTCATCGCAGGTTCGTGTGGCGCGTTAGCAGCAGCATTTGATGCCGCGCGTGGCTCGGGTCTTGAAGACTTGATAGATCAGGCTAACGATGTTGCGGTCATTGGGATCCCTGACCTACTTTCTGAGCTCAACGATATTCTTGCGCTGGTTGCGCTCGATGGGCTCAAGAACTCCAAGGGTGAGCAGCTCAGGGATGGGAGAAGGCGTGATAAGGCTGGTGCGTTGGTCGATAGAAGGGCCGATTGGAAGCCCGATGATGTGCTGGTTTTTGACCTTTGCGCCGTCCTGATCGTCTTGAGAAGTGCTGTCGCTCTACCTGGAGGAAAGATGACATGCATGGAGGACAGGGTTGGGCTTGTCCCATTGATTCAAAAGATCTGGCCTATTGCGATGGACTTGGAATTTGTTGGCGGTGGGAGGAAGGTAGTCCACACCTTTGGCGAGGGGCTGCTTGAGGTTTTGCTAGGTGTAATTTTGAACTTCGTGAGCGGAGACCCCGTTTGCAAGCAGGCGCTAGACGCCGGGAATAGGGGCGGGCGGGATAGTATCACGAGCAAGGTTGTTAGCCTCTGCCTGAGGAAGGCATGCAAGGTGAGGGGAAGCGTGAGGGAGGAGCGAAGCGACAAATGAAGGCAGCGAGCGTAGCGAGGCGAGCTTCCTAATGTTCGATGAGCGAAGCGAATCACGTAAGGCGTCGAGAAAAGACATGCTATAATTGTTTTCCTAGGCAACCCGCTCCGCTCGCCGTATAATGCTGCTCTATACGAAAACTAATTCCCCCTACTCGTCGCTTCAGGTTGTGGGTGAGGGTTCGAGAGCTGTCGGAGAGAAGCTACTTAGGATTGGATTCGGCGTTCTCAAGAGCCTGGCACTGCCGCCGAGCTCCTCCCGCGGAACTCTTGCTGTGTCTGGTATTTACCCGGCCTGTGCGAAGATGATTTGTGCGGGACTGCGGGGGGGAGGGACCAACAACACGAGCCCCAGGGTGAGGAACGTTGGAAGTTTCAAGGTTAGGGCGGAGGGGGTTCTCGGCCTGTTGGTCAACTCGACGCTGGACTGCGAGGGGAGGAAGAATGTGTTTGCCGACTGGCCCTTGTTCACAAAGGTGCTAACGGATCTCATTACAGTGGGGAAGGAGCTCGGGGCGAAGCTGCAGAAGTGGCTCCTCATGCTCGTGAGGAACGTCTGTCTCGACAAGAAGAAGAGCTACGTGCTGGAGAGTCCTCGTGTCCTTGCCTTCGTTCTTGACAACTGCGTTGGAGAGAGGGCTGTGAGGGGTTACGCACTCCAGGCGTTGTGGATCCTCCTCTACAAGAGCGAGAAAGCCGTGGCCGCAGTAAAGAGATCGGAGAACATCTCGAAGGTTCTAGGGGCCGAGGCACTCATCGTTGAGGAGCAGAGGAAGGGGGGGCTGATAAGGGAGGACGGATTGGATGACGACTTTTTGATAGCCAAGAGTATGGACGCGGTGACGCGATTAATGGGTGGGGTGTAGGGGGGCGACATGAGCTAAGCCCCATGAGCGAAGCGAATGGCCAAAGGGGGGGGATAGATGAATAATACAAACTTTTACTAAGAATGGGAGGGTTTTGTTGTTAGCCAGCGAGAGGTACCTGCGGACATTTTCCGCCCGTAAATTTTCTAAACGTAGATGTTGCCAACCCGCAAGTCCTCCTTCGCGTATCCACGTCCCCCTCCCCCTCCTCTCCCGCGATTGCCTTTGCCTCCTGATACGTCAAGTCTGTCTTGTCCATGTAAGCAGGGCCGCTTACCATGTACCCGGGGTCTCCGCCGCATCTCTTGGTCAACGACCTCCTCAGCGCAATCGCTTCAACGCAGGGGTCGCCGGATACGCGGGAAAACCACGATTCACCATGGTCATGAAGACATCCCCGAGGCAAGGATTCGTCAAGTTCAGGACCTAGAAAAACTGCAAGTTCGCTCTCTTCGTAGAATAAGAGGGGCGGAATGGGGGACGATGACGTGCTATCGTTGTAGTAAATTGCGACGAGAGCCTCCCTGGAATCAATGTCTGAAGCCAGTTGAGGCGCCCAACCTTTCCCTTCCTGTTGGAATAAATGAAATAAGGGCATAAGGAGGGACGTGATACGGGCGATGAAGGGTGGTAGGAGGGGCTGTAATATTTTTTTGTCGAACAGGTAGAATGGGGAAGATCTTGATTTCGTCGACCTTTGGCCGTGACCTGAGTTGGCCAAAGACCAAAAAATACCATGCTCTCGAGGACCACAACTCAAGCTATTAGGGCCGTTCGCCCTGCTCTACGCGTCCACAATGCTTCTAAGGCTTTCTCTACCAAGGATATGGGACCTTACTCCGAGTTCTCAGGTATATTTACCCCTTTTTGTAGAAGACAGACGTGTGCCTTGGAAGCATTTTACTAACTCTTATGAACTCTCTTTCGCATTTAGTTGTTTACACTGATCGTGCTTTGAACTCAATGTCACCACCATTTGTATCAACAATGCAGGTAAGTGTTGGTGTTGTGTGTAAACGTGCAAAGAAGGAATTCTCTCGATCCCCATGTTTTTTCTCTAACAGTTGTTGCCCCTTCCCGTAACCCTGTCCCACACAGTCAATTAACCAGACCCTTAAGGACACCTACAACGCTGACAAGGCCGTGCTTATCCCTGGAAGTGGAACTTATTCCATGGAGGCCGTTGCTCGTCAGTTTGTTCGCAAGGGTGACAACAAACCCGTCATCGTCAGGAACGGATGGTTCAGCTTCAGGTGGACCGAGCTCTTTGAGTCCATGGGAATCGGCGAGGACGAGCACGTCTACCACATGGCTCAGTCTACTGAGCACCCCTCCGGACACCTTCAGTACAAGCCCGCCAACATTGACACTGTCGTCGCTTCCATCCGCAGCGAGAAGCCTCCTGTCGTCTGTGCTCCCCACGTAGAGACCTCCACCGGGATCATGCTCACGGACGAGTACATCAAGCAGCTCTCCGCTGCGGCACACGAGGTTGGGGCCTTGTTCGTTCTTGATTGCATCGCCTCCGGCACCTGCTGGGTCGATATGAAGGAACTCGGCATCGACGCCGTCATCTCCGCGCCGCAAAAGGGCTGGAGTGGACCCGCCGCCGTCGGTCTTGCCATGCTCTCCGAGCAGGCCTACGATCGCATGATGTCCGGACCCGAGGCCTCCTCCTTCTGCGTCAACCTGAAGAAGTGGAGCGGTATGATGCAGCTTTACGAAGCTGGAGGGTTCGGCTACCATACGACCATGCCCACCGATGCTATCCGTGCCTTTGATGAGATCGCTGAACAGCAGAAGTCGATTGGTCTTGAAAAGCTCGCTGATGCTCAGTACTCGATGGGATGGAAGGCCAGAGGTATGCTTGAATCAAAGGGGCTCGTTTCTGTCGCGGAGGCTCCCTACCAGGCCCCTGGTGTTGCCGTCTTCTACTCTCCCGACGGCATCGACAACCCTTCGATGGTGAAGCGTTTTCACCAGACCGGTATGCAGATCGCCGCTGGAGTGCCGTGGAGGATCAACGAGCCTGAGGGCCTCAAGACCTTTAGGATTGGGCTCTTCGGGATCGACAAGTTGACCAACGTGGACAAGACCGTCAAGGCTTTGGAGGATGGCATTGATTACGTTATGTCCGATGAGGCGGCAAAGGAGGCTGCGTAAATATGTTGGGTTTGGTTTAGGATTTTAGGACAAGTGTAGGCGTAGGCTGGCTGGGGGATAACGAATTTGTGGAATTGAGAAAACTGTTCGCACGTTTCATTTTAAACAGACGACGGATCGTGTACTACTCGTAAATATCCCTTCTGGCTTGGAAGATCGATCCTTTGGATGCTGTCATGAACATTGTCCGCCTTTCGCTCGTCCACGTCCGCTCCGACAATTGTGTCCTGTCCCCTCACCCAGTTCACTGGAGTGAATACCTCGTGCTTTTTCGTCAAACTCAGGCTGTCTATGATCCTGAGTATCTCGTGGAAGTTCATCCCGCAGCTCGCTGGGTAGTTCATGGTCATGGCGACCTTCAACTCTTCGTTGACGAAGGTAACACCCCTCATGAACGCCGATGCTTCCTTGACGAGCTCTAGCTTCTGAGCGACTTCGTTGGACTCGTCGCAGATCACGGGAAAGTTGACCTGGAAGCCTGTTGCAGTCTTGATGTCGACCACAAAACCTTGGACAGATCCGACGGGGGCGCACACCTATAGGAGGAGGTAGGAACGAGAAGGTGAGGTTTTTCTCGTCGTTTCAATCACTTCTCACGCTCGCGAACTCACCAAACCAACCACCTTTACACTCCTATCATCCCATTCCTGTTTCAACCTCGCTACCTCACCCATTTCTGTCAAGCAAACCGCATCAAACGCCTCTGGGAAACTGAAAAGTACCCCCCACCCTCTCCCGAGCAATTCCTCCGTATTGGAATCCCCACTTAAAGTTGTAACATCGATCACTGGACACTGGTCACCGACAATCATGTCTTCTTTCACTTTTCTTCTGGCAGCTGATCTTTCTCTGTTAGCTCAGCTCTCCTTCGCAGACTATCTTCGAGGATGCCTCCTGGTACATTAAAGACGCCCACTCATCATTCTGAGCATGAGATTGATGTGCCCATTATAGAAGAGCATGGCGTCAAACATAGCGTTCTTGTACATCAAGATAAGAACAAACACACCTGGACTGCTCTCCCCGAGGTCAAGAGGGTTGGATGTTACAGGGTCTTTGACAACCATGAGCACTACAGTCCGCCTCCTATGAATAATTTGACAGGGGCTCGTAGATCTAGTAAATTTCTCGCTGACGAGCAGGTCAGGCGCCTTAGTGGAAGCAACAATCTTCCCAACCTCCCTCCCGTTGTGACTAGTCCAGCTTCTGGCAAGGGCAGTATGAGGCGAGCTTCTTTCTCCCCCGATGTAGCAGTTGCCGAGGCTGTGCCCGGCGACGGCGCCCACATTTACCCTGCCAAACACGTTCACATGGACGAAGACAAGGATGTTATGGATGTGAGATTGGAAGAGGAGCGAAGCTATGGCCTAACAAAGGCAATTGTCAGCGGCGCAAACCCCGCGCTATTTGTTTCAGTATAACACATATCTCCACCGTACCTATCGCTATAATTCTCACCCATCATCCCAACCCCTTTCGCGATTCACTTCGCTCTTCTCAGGATGGGGTGAGGGTGAAGGCGAGAGGAATTAGCTTCACTGTGACGGAGGCTGAAAAGGAGGATTGTCCGATGTCGCCAACTAGGTCCCTCGCCGACTCAGAGTCAAAGAATGAAGCCAAGGGCGTAGATTCAAAGGATGTACCGCAGGATGAAGAAAGGGAGGATGAATCTAAAGACGAAAGAAAGGTCCCGGAAGCGCCAGTCAACCGCAGAGGTTCCTTCACAATGATACCCGATGACAACAGCTTTGCGCAAATGGGAGGATTCACTCCCCGTGAAAGTATAAAGGTCGATAAGGCGGAACCGCCTGTCCCTCCTGCACCTGCCTCGGACCCTCCTCCTCCTCTCGAAAGGTCCAATTCGACGAGACCTCGCACAAATTCCGCGATGGAGCAAGGTGAGATTGAACAAGGATCGAGGCGGCGAGCTGACAACGCCACCGCAAGCTGCGAAAGATGAGAGGAGCTAAGCAAGGACCTTGTACTACATAGCACAATAATAACAACCTTTTGCTCGTCGCTTTGCTCCTCGCCCGCAGCCATATCCACCATGCCGAAGATGTACGGCTCTTATGCCCACGATGCCAGCCTCACCATTGATCCAAATGCCACATCTCCCATCCCATCCCGCGTTTACAGGAAAAAGTGGAAGAAGATCGGAAAGACCGTCCTTCAAACGTCATCTGGTAGGCTCCTTGAAATCAAGGGGACTGGGGCTGAAAAGCGAAACTCCAAGCTCCGCAAGGGCTTCCAGCAGCAGTGCATGAACGCTGTTCTTGCTGTTAAGATGTTTGAAACCGAAAGGGTCAAAGTTGATATCAGCAAGTATGCTGTTTTCCTCCCGCACGTAATTTCCAGGGACATTGCTTGTGGCGGCAACAGGTTCACCTCAAGGGCCCTCTCCAAGAAGTCTTCCTGCTCGCACTTCGAGGCTGCTGTCCTCTTCGTCGACATATCCGGCTTTACATCCTTGACCGAGAAGGTGAGATTAGACGAGGCTCGACGCGACGAGTTGGTAACATTGGTTATGGGAACGAAAGATGGGAGGAGCAAAGAGACGACCTTATATAAAGCATAGCGCAATAACTAACAACCTACTGCTCGTCGCTTCGCTCTTCGCTTTGCTCATCGCAGCTCAACAGCATGGGAACCCACGGAGCCGAGCAGCTCTGTACGCACATCAATGCAATTTACACAAAGATGGTCTCCGAGTTCAAGAAGTGGGGGGGAGACGTCGTCAAGTTTTCGGGAGACGCTCTCCTCGTCATATTTGAAGTGTATGAGCAGGAACGCTTGAGGGAGATGGGAGAGAGGCGGCAGATGGAGACTCCTGACGGAGATGAAAAGGAGGAAGACCTCAGGTACCTCAACTTCACGGGCATGCCCCTCACGCTCTCGGAGGCCTGTAAGCGCGCAGTGAGCTGCGGTGTGATCCTTCACGACGTGATTGACACCTACCCCGCCGTTGACGGCATCAAGCTCAAACTGCATGTTGGCGTGGGCTGCGGGAAGTGCATGGGACATGTCATAGGTGGGGTTTTGGGAAGGTGGGAGTTCATCTTGACCGGATCTGGCGTCGAGCAGATTGGCGAAGCTGAACCTGCTGCCGGACCTCTTGAGACAGTTGTGTCGCCCCAAGTGTGGAAGCACGTCGAAAATGACTTTGAGGGGGAAATCCTTGGGTTTCCCTACGAGGGCTTTGTCAAGGTCAAGGCAAAGGTGAGGCAGGGCGAAGGCTGGAGTAAAGCGACAGCAATGCATTGCTTGTCTTTATACTTGTCTTTATAACTAACAACTTACTGCTCGTCGCTTCGCTCATCGCAGGATGATTGCAGCCAGTTCGTTCCGTTGAAAGAAAACGTCATAATGCTTGTACCTAAGCATATATCCTACATGCCATCTTACCTACCGAACGCCGTCATCGTGAACCTCCGTGCCGGAGTCTGCGATAGCACTAGCCAGGCAGAAATGAGGGACCTCACCATAATGTTTGTGTCCTTGCCAAACCTCAACCTTGATGACAACATCGAAGTTCAGTCCGCCATCGTTGCGATCCAAGAGGCGACATACCAGATGGAGGGATCTGTTAACAAGGTTGTGGTCGATGACAAGGGGGCTTTGGTCCTGATAGTCTTTGGCCTGCCTCCGGTCGTTCACTCTGACGATCCCAAGAGGGCCCTTGCCGCCTCCTTCCTCATGCGGCACCACCTCCATGACCTTGGGTTGAAATGCCAGGTCGGGGTGGCGTCGGGTAGGGTGTTTTGCGGAATTGTTGGCGCAGAGTCGCGCAAGGAGTACACCGTCATGGGCGACAGTGTCAACCTCGCCGCGAGGCTAATGGCGAAGTCAAAGGAGTATGAAGTACTCTGCGACCAGGCTACCTACGAACAGTGCACTGCGTCGATCAAGTTCAAGGTGAAGGAGCCAGTGAAACTCAAGGGTAAGGCTGACCTTTACAACGTTTATAGACCCTGCAGCTTTGTCCCCCCCCGAAATGAGCTATCGCCTGCGATCGGGAGGACGGCAGATCTGACGGAGCTTGAGGCCATGGTTGAGATTGTCGCCCACGACATGAGCAATGTTGTCATAGTCACTGGAAAACCAGGAATGGGCAAGCACACAATCTCTCAGTACCTTGAGGGCTACTGTGAGAAAAATGAGTTGGTGGTTCTGAGGAGTGGCAAGGGTGAGAACATGTTCCTTGAGGGGGAAGTCCAGGCCAAGACCCTCTTCACAGCTTGGAGGCGTATTTTAATCCAGGCCGTTGGCATTCTTTGGTCTGAAAGAACTTCAAAGCCTAAGGTTGCCGTCAGCAACGAATCTTCTGCCGACCTGCTCTCTGGTCTCCCCTTTGATATTATCCAAGAGCTCAACCACTTCATGAACAAGTCTGATCTGGGCAATGCTGATCTTTTGGCGATTATGTACCCTGAAATGAGCAACGGAGGGAAAAGACGGGACAGCAAATGGTACCACATGTCCGACGGCAAAGAAAAGGATCAATTGAAGGAAGAAGACTTTGAGGATTCTGCAGCTGAATCAGGCAGGTTTAATGGAAAATCATCGGGCAGTGAGCTGGGCTCCCCTAAGGCTTCCTCCAACTCGCTGGTTGGGGATTCTCCATCGCCGAAATCTCCTTTGTCGCCCAAGAAACCGAAGAACTCCTTCACGGAGGGTATGGACGTTTATATCCTCGATCCCAGGGCTCACGTCAAGATCCACAGTGACGAGAAGAAGCTGAAGAAGCTGCTTAAAAAGTTTTTCGTCAAGTTCTGCAAGAGACATCCTTGCCTCCTAGTGTTCGAGAACAACTACGCCATGTCTTCCTCTGGTCTGGCCCCTTCCTCCTGGACTCTCTTCCACGAGCTCATCAAGCCCTTCCATGCCGTGCGCGACAGGGTAGCGGAGGAGATTGCCAAGAGCGAGGACTTTGACGAGGACAGGTGAGACCAGACGAGGAGCGAAGGCGACGAGAGTTGCGAGAGCTGTCGGGGCAAGACGATATCCATTGCTGTTCGCCGCCTAGTGTTGCTCTATACGATAAGCTAACCCCCACTACTCGTCATTTCCAGGTTCAACCCCCACAACCACGACCTCTGCCCCAAGTTCTGCCTCATAACCAACACCATGCCTCGCCCCGGCGTCGAGTATATTGAGGCTGTCGCTAGCTCAAAGGAGTACGACACGTATCTCGACATCGGTCCCATGCTAGACCACGATGTCGAGACTCTAATGAGGGAGAGACTAAGCGACCACATGGAGATCGACAAGGGCATAGTATCCTGGGTATCAGACATGTCGGAGGGGAACCCAAAGATTATCATCGAGCTCTGCCATAGTATCGAGGAGAGCAACATCCACGAGGTCGTCGGCAACATTTACAAGCTCCGTAAGAACCATACTGTCCATGAGGTTAAGCTTAACAGCAGGCTGAGGCACATGGTACTGCAGGAATTTTCGGCCCTTCCCCTCCACGACCAGCTCATCGCCAAGATGGCCAGCGTTTACACCAAGGAGTTCAGCGAGGACATGCTCCGCGGTCACGTTACACAGCACCAGAAGGACCACAGCGACACGCCCATAGACCTAAAGAGGAGGATATCGAACCTTATTAAGGCTGACATATTCTACGTCGTTCCTGTGCCCGGTTGGATGGAGAGCATGGTTAAGAACGGCGCCGTTGTTCACACACAGGCTTTGGAGTTCAGGAGCAAGCTGATGCAGAAGGCCGTCAGCGAGCTCCTCCTAGAGAGCCACGTTACGAGCGTTGCAAGGAGCATAAACAGCGTAACGCACGCGAGGAGGATATCGGCGTTTTGGCTCCAGAAGGCGGTTGACCACGAGGGGGGGAACGGACAGAATAACGCTCTGATTGTGGATTTTCTCACCAGCGTTCCCAAGATTAGGAGGGAGAGCATGGACGCTGACGATCTACTGGGGGACATCGAGAATATGAGGAGTGGGGGCATTGGGAGGTTCAGCAGCGACCTTAAGTCCATGGACGAGATTGACGAGGATGGGGATGATGATGGGGCGGGGAAGTTTGGTATGTTGAAACCTAGGACTAGCAGCAGCATACCTAGGCCCGTGACGAGGTGAGACAGCGAGCGTAGCGAGCCGCCTAATGCTTTTCTGCGATATACGCTAACCCCGCTTACTCTCGCAGCTTTACTGAGGGACTGCTCAACGATACGGTCGACGAGGACAACGAGAGGATCGCGCGCGAAAGTGCGGAGAGGAACATGATTGAGGAGAAGAAGGAGGAGGAGGAGAGGGATTCCCAGAAGGAAGCTAGGGTAGTCGAGACTGAGGAGGGCAAGGACGGCTCGTTCTACGAAGATTGCGTTGACAGGAGGGGAATAAACAGGAACGTCAACGGTTTCGAAGAGCCCCATGGTCCCAACCCTGAGCTTTGGAACATTGACGGTTGTGAAGTTGACCTGACGGCAAAGTACAAGCTAGGAGGACAGATGTGGTACCTGCAATCTCGAGCGTTGGAGCATAGCGAGAAGGGAGAGAGCATACCAGGGGTACCAATGAGTGCAGTAGCAAAGGACTCGGGGAGGGTTTAAGGGGGGGAATAACAAAACCCAAGCGTTTTAAGTAAATTTTGCAACACACATACATTTCGTTTAGCCCCCGATTAGTTCCCTCGCGTATCATCTCCATCGATTAAAACCTGGAAAACACTAAAAAAATGTTCAAAAACCTACTTTCTTGCCCTTCCTTGGAACGTTTCTTTAACTCTTCAAATATATTTTTCTAGAACAGTAGTGCCTCTGTCTCCTTCTGTACACTAAATTGTCCCATCACACGTCGAAATTAGGAAATTTGGCACTCTTGTTTTTCGAGCTGACCGACATTCCAACCCTAAATAGGCTTCTTCTCCGCTCCAATCGCCATGTCCTTCCCTTCATCCTCGACAACCAACTTTATTCCAACCGCTAATCTATCCCAATACCTTACAGACCTTACAGAAGAGTTAAAAACAAAACCCATAACACAACTCTGTTCTCCTGATGCTCAATTACTACAAGAGGTAGCCGCAGCAGTCGCAGCATGCAAGATGCGTAAGCTTGGTTCGACCGTTCAGGACGTTAAGGGTGCGCGGGTTAACATGGAAGGTGTTAGGGATGAGTTTGAATTCACTACGCCAAAGAAGTGGGGGGATGGACAGGGGAAGAAGGTTAATGGGAAATATATGAGGAATCCTGCCGCGGTGGTGGAGGATGGGAAGGTTGAGGATCTGGGGATTGGGGTTAAGGGGATGGATATTGGTACTGCTGAGGTGAGTGAAGTGGCTGGGGTGGAGGAGGGCTAGAGTGGAGGGGGACTGGAGCGGAGGGCTGGAGCGAAGCGACAGCAGCATGCCGCCCACCACTATCACTAACATCTCTTCCCACGCTCGCTTCGCTCCTCCCCCTTGTCCAGGCTCCCATAAACGTCGATTCCATATCCTCCAAACTCGGAGGTTTCACAATCGGTGCGTCGGACTCCCAACCGGGCGTATCGCAGAACCCTAGACAACGTAGAAAATCGTCAAAGAGTAAGAAAACAACCACAAGCAACAACACCAAGAAATCTGAACCTGGGAAGGGAGTGTTTGTATTCGGTGTCAGTCCCCAAAAGGTTGAGAAGGACAGCACAGTCCTGCCACCATCTCCTCCGACGGTGACTTCCACTGGCCAAACAGCAACTCAACAGACAGTGGGGGGGGTCGGGCTTGGACTTGGATTCATACCCCCTCCACCTCCTCCTCCTACCGCTACATCGTCCAACCAAAACGCTTCCGGATTACCGACGCACAAGGACAAGGGTGTAGGGGACGAGGATATGGAAGACGCTGAGGAAATGGAGGTTACGGTTGAGGACATGGAGAATGTTATGAGGGATGGGGCTATGGACGGTACTACATCGTCCTCCAAACCACCCCCTGCATCCCCCGTACCGCAACTCCAACCTCTAGTCGGGTTTTCGTCCTCCGTCGATAGTCCTGGTGTTGACTTGGCGGGTAAATTCAGCTCGTTCAATATTGGGGTTTCAGAGAAAAGTCCAGAGGATAAGATTAAAAAGGATAGAAGAGATAGGAAGGGGAAAAGCAGGACGGGAAATAATGGGAATACGGGAGGGGTTAATCCTTACAGTAGGGAGATGGAAGGGGGGCTTGGGGGGAGTTTGGCTGATAGGTGAGGCAGAGCGACGGCTGGAGAGAGGGCGGCTGGAGCGAAGGTCAGGTGCAGCGAAGCGACAGCAAAAGCATTACACCGCCTTCCCACATAACTAACAACCTTCCACTCGTCCCTTCGCTCCTCGTCTCGCCCATCGCAGATTCAAGAGACAGCAGACAGAGCAAGGAGATGATATGGAGGAGGATCGATGCGGGGACAATAAGGACAGCAGAAGTGAGGAGAAGAAGGAGGATAGCAGGGCTCCGCAGCACACGGCCCCGACTGGGGAACAACCTCAACCGACACCACCTGAAACAGCAAACACAAACAACACCTCAAATCTACAATCAATGCGCCGTAAGGCCGGGTCGCTGTACACGTCCGGCATGTATTCCGCCGCTGTTGCAGCTTACACTTCGTGTATATCCCTCCACTCCGTTTCCGGTCGTGACGAGACCAAGGCAGTGCTGCTGGGCAACAGGGCGGCGAGCTTCATGATGATGGAGGCGTACGCACACTCCGCGAGGGACTGCGAGGATGCGATAGGGTGCCTCCCGCAGGGGAGCATGCTGGGGAATAAAATTTACACTAGGGCTGGAAGGGCTTGGTTGAAAGAAGGGGAAATTCAAAAATCGGAAATGTGCTGGAGTAAAGTCGGTGGGGAGGAGGGGAGCAAGGGGATGGTGGAGTGCAAGGGTGTCAGGGATGCCATCGATAGGAAGGACTGGGGGGAGGTTATGAGGAAGTGTCCTGGTTGGATTGCTGGTGCTGAAAGAGCCGTGCATTACTGGAGGGGCAAAGGAGAGTGGGATAGGGTGAGTAGCGTCAGCGAGAAGTTGGCGAGGAAGATCGCGAACGGCGAGACCCAGGCGGAGTGGTGGAATGGGAAGAGGAACTGTTGGAGTTTGGTTACTTGGATGACGGGGAGGGGGAAGGTACTGCTTGGGAAGGGGGGGATCAAGGGGAAGGAAGGCGGGAAGGAGGTAACTGTTAGGCTTAAGAACGTCTGGGACATTACGTCGGTCGACGTTTACGCGGAGGCGCTTTGGAGGATGGAGGCTTTCCACGAAAGCACTGGGGTGTACGAGGAGGCTGGAGAGACGGTCAAGATCAAGGAGAGGGACTCGATATTAGCGGCGAAGGACGCGGGAGACGTCTTCTTCAGGAAGGCGGCTTACACCTCGGCGGTCGCTAGTTATTCTCAGGGGATCAAGATTTATCCAGAGCCTAAACTGGGGGGGAAACTACTTGCTACGCTATACTGTAACAGGGCGGCGGGTTGGATGGGGTGCAGGAAATACAGGGAGGGCGCAAAGGACAGCACGGAGGCCCTTCGTCTTGACAGTGATTACGCGAAGGCTAGGCTGAGGAGGGCTAGGTGCTACGGGAGGTGCAAACTTTGGAAGGAGGCTAAGCAGGACTACTTGGCGTGGACGGACTTGGCGGCGAAGCAGGGGGCGAGGCCGGAGGAGATCAAGAGCGTCAAGAAGGAGATCCAGGAGCTGGAGACTAGCGAGGCTGAGGAGAAGAAGGAGAAAAAGAGGGAAGAGTGGTTCCAGAAGAACTTCAGACGGGAGGAGAATAAAAAGGGTGCCAGCAATGAAGATGCGGGGGCTGACAGGGGAGGCCCGTATAGAGGTCCTCACCCAGGAACGTCCGGGGCCTCGGGAAGCAGGAGGGGAAGCGATGGAGGGTACAATCACGGGTCCGGGTACGGAGGATCGGGGTATGGAGGATCCGGATACGACTACGGTTACGGCGCAGGGGGTCGACGAAGGCACAGCAGCTACGGGGAAGGGGGTGCAGCGCCGCCCCGTAAAAGCCCGGGGAGCGACGACAGGGTCACTCACTATGCTGTTCTGGGTGTTGACAAGAAGGCCCAGGGGAAGGACATCAAGAAGGCGTACCATCAGATGGCGAGGAAGTACCACCCGGATAAGAACAAGGAGGAAGGTGCGTCCGACAAGTTCAGGAGGATACAGCTTGCGTGGGAAACGCTGGGGAACGAGACTGGTAAGAGACGATATGATGCAGAGCTAGTTGTTGGAATGAGAAGGGGGTGGTAAACTAGGGTTTAGGATACTTTAGGTTGTAGATAAAAAGATTGATCGTTCGTTCGTGGACAGTAGCTATCATAATTCTTTAACTTTCTCAACTTCCCGGTTGATTTGTGACATTGCCTGGAGATGTTTTACTAAGTGCTTGGCAGTCTCCTTCCTCTGCTTTGACCTCGACTTGATCTCCGCCACAGCTCCGTCCTTCTTCTTAACATCGCTCATTTTGAGCAGCGGACCTTCATCCACTTCATCCATGTCCATTTCATCCTCCTCGTCTGGAATACAAAGCTAGAGGGCGCGCAGGGGGTTGCGAGCGAAGTGAGGGGAGGGGGGATGTTAGTTATAGAACTAGCTGTCGCTTCGTTCCAGCCCTCCGCCCAGCCCTCCTTCCAGCCCTCCGTCCAAGCCTTCCTTGGCTCCTTATCCCCCAATCTCACCTCAGGATATTTCCATCTCCTATAAAAACCCACAATTAAACCAGATCCAGCAACAACCATTGCAACTTTAAACATAATAAGAGCATTATCACTACCAAAACCAAGCTCAATATGTTGAATCCATGCATAGTTACCAACGAAGCAGCAAAGGAGAAGTAAAAGAAGTGGATAATCAGGTGTTGATAGATATGCAAATGATGTTAATAGGAATGTACATCCTACTTGGGCTAGGGCAAGCCAATATATATTGCCCGATGAGAACAGAGGGACCATCTGCATGGTAAACTAGAAAAGGTTTACAAGAACTGGTGTTAAAAAAGTGTTCAATGGGGGCTGGAGCCACTATGATGGCGGGCGACCTTGCAGAGGGTGTTTCTATTGATAGAGTGTCTTCGTCTGGCGCACCTATTACCCCCTCGTTGCCTTCTGTTATGTCACTTGGCAAAAGGCTGATAACACAGCAAAGTTATTCGGGGCTGGAAAACCTTTTGAGGGAGGCAGGGGAGAGGACGAAGGGTATGAATGGGGGGGAGTGGAGAGATTTGGTAGGAGGTTTGCTTGAAGAGGCTGCGGGGGTTGGCAGTTTGGACTGCATGGAGCTCCTCCTCCAGCACGTCGGCTATGGAGGGGTTGGGGGGAGGGGGGGGGCGAAGGTCATGGGGAGCCCACTTCATAGGGCTGCTAGAGAGCTGCAGCCTGACGCAGTTGAAATTTTGCTGCTCAGCGGGATGGTTGAACCAGGGGCTAAGGACGTTTGGGGGAAGACACCACTTCACATGGCACTAGAGGGGGGAAGGGGGGGGGGTGAGGAG
>JGI24540J26637_10000363_pt1 | contig 18776 bp, 13 predicted proteins | sample NorSeaMetagenome_FD_26637 | JGI IMG/M metagenome (IMG submission 26637)
CGTGGATCAATCATGCCGTCGTCCATCATGTGGCCGGAGGTATAAAAAGCATCAGATTGTGAGTCGAAGATGTGTGCCAACATCTTTTCTTGCTGCGCTAACATCTCCTCATCTGCGTCTACGCCCATAGCGGTCGCTTTGCCACGGGCTACCATAGACATGGTCTTAGCGGCCTGCTCACCGCCCATTACGCCCATTTTGGCGTTAGGAAACGTGTAGAGGAAGTCGGGATCATAACCGCGCCCACACATGCCGTAGTTGCCGGCACCGAAGCTAGCCCCGGTCATAAAGGTAATGCGCGGCACATCAATGTTGCGCACCGCCTGAATCATTTTTGATCCATGCTTAATCATGCCCGCTTGCTCAGACTTGGTACCGACGATGTAGCCGGTGGTATTTTGAAAGAATAAGGCAGGAATATTGGCCTGATCTAATAGTTGCAAGAACTGCGTGACCTTATTCGCTCCCTGTGGGTCAATTGGGCCATTATTACCAATAATGCCCACCGCTTGACCAAAGATTTCTGCCTGAATGCACACTGTGGATACGCCAAAGCGTGGCTTAAAGTCTAAGAAGTCCGAGCCATCAACGACTCGGGCGACCAGTTCCCGCATGTCATAGGGTGTACGGTAATCCGTTGGAATGACACCGGCTAGCTCATCAGGGTCATAGAGAGGCTCAAGGAACGGTCGTTTGGGTGGTATTGGGCAGTTATCATTCCATTGCAGGCGATCGACGACTTCCCGACATATTTGTAGCCCCTGACCGTCGTTCTCTGCAAGATATTCAGCCAAACCAGAAATGGTGGCATGCATTTCTGCGCCACCCAGTTCCTCTTCGGTGGCTATTTCACCCGTAGCAGCCTTCAGCAACGGAGGACCAGCCAAAAAAGCCCGCCCCCTGCCCTTAATGGCAATAACGTAGTCACTGAGACCGGGCATGTACGCACCCCCAGCCGTAGATGAACCATGAAGAATGGAAATAACAGGAATGCCTGCCTTGCTTAACTGTGCAAGCGAACCAAACAGCGCACCGCCGACACTAAAGCCCTCGACGGTGTAGTTCATTAAATCGCCACCGGCGCTTTCTACAAGGTGTACAAAGGGCAATTTTTGTTCCAGAGAGATTTGCTCAGCACGACGGATCCTGTAACCCCCCGCAGTGGTTAAAGAGCCCGCTAAAATTCCGCTATCATCGACAACCACCACGCAGCGCACTCCGGAAATGAAGCCAATACCCGATATAACCGTTGATCCAGGGATAGATTTTTCTTCTTTCTTAGTGTCGACCATGTAACCGGCGATGTTACCGATTTCTAAAAACGGCATACCCGGGTCGAGCAGACGGGCTAAACGCTCGCGTGGTGTTAGCTGTCCACGGGCATCAAAACGTGGTTTGCGCTTCTCCGAAATTGCTCGGCCTCGGCCATTGAGCTCGTTAAGCCTATCCACCAGCTCCAGCATTTCTTTGCGCTGCCGCAAAAAGGTCTCTGAACTGGTATTTATTTTTGAGGCAAATACTGCCATGGGGCTGTCTCCATCTATCTTTTAAGGTAATTTTTTAGGCGTTAACTTCAGCGGCAATAGCCGCACTGACTGGGATTGAAGCATCCAACATTAATTGACCGAAACCTTTGCCTTGAGCGTCATTGCGAATGCTCGCCATACCCCCACCACCCAAAACATCGTGGATTAAAAAGTTAATGGCGTTGGTACCCGGCATCAGGTAGCGCTCGACGTAACACAGACTATTTTGCGCGGCACCCTCGGGTAAAAAATGTGCAAAGCGCTCAGCCACGGCCTGCTCGTTCAAGGCGGCATAAATGTAAGGAAGATACTCAGGCTGGCGAGCAATAATGCCGACATTGGCCTTGTTGCCTTTGTCACCGCTACGAGCCAGTGCCAGCTTAATCAGGGACACATTCACGGTATTGCTATCTAGAGACGCGTTGGGCGCCTGTGGCCGCTCAATGAGGTCGCGATTTAGCGGAGCTCCCAGAGCGTCTGGGCAATCAATGTAGGTACCATCCATTTCGATTTGAATCTTTGTAGAGCCTTTGGGAAGTACAAATGAAAACAACCTCACCACAGGCGATGGCTTAGGCCGCGCGCCAGCAAATCCCGACAAACCTGGCGGTGTGGCCAGACCAAGTCCCACGCACTCTTTGAGCAGTATGCCAATGCCGGCGGGGTCCGCGTGCTTGACGGCAATCTTCATGGAGAGCTCGCGGCNGTTAGCGACAGTAGCATTTACCCCGTACTGGCTCTCTGTACCAATCAGTTCAACGCTGGTTTCAGTGTAATCAGGTAGGCCAAACATTTTAAGTGTTCTGCGTGATGCAGTGAAAATAGCGGCGGCAAGCTTGTTGGCTTTCTTATCGGCATCAAACCCATAGAATGTCATGGTAGTGCCGCCGCGGAATTGATCGGCATACGTAGTGCATACCTTATAACTATCTGGCGCGGTCAAACCCGTGGCGCCCTTCACTTCCACCAGATTTTTTCCGACCTCAGTCAGTGTTACCTTGGAGAAGTCACAGACCACATCGGGAAGGATATAGGCTTGAGGATCACCGATTTCGTAAACCATTTGCTCGGCGATCGTACCTACTGAGACAAGACCACCGGTTCCCTCGGGCTTAGAGCAAACAAAGCTGCCATCGGCTTTAATAGCCGCAATGGGGTAACCGATGTTTTCAAGGTTATGTGATAGCTCCCAATCGGTGAAGTTGCCCCCAGTTGCCTGAGGTCCGCATTCTAAAATGTGTCCTGCAAGAGAGCCCATGGCCAGCTGATCGAGATCATCCCGACCCCAGCNAAAGGCGTTAATGCAGGCGCCCAACGTCACAGCACTGTCGACACAACGCCCAGTAACAACGATGTCTGCGCCCTCTTGCAGCGCTCTTGCCACGGGAAAAGCACCCAAATAAGCATTGATACTCGCCACTTTGTCCACCGCAGGGAAATCATCACCCGAGAACATTTCTTTGTAGCCATGGCCAGCAATTTGATCACGCTGGCTAATCATGTCATCCCCCAACACACAAGCGACTTTGAGATTAAGGCCCAGTTCAGCAATGACCGCGCGCAAAGCATTGGCGCAGGCCTGAGGATTAACACCCCCAGCGTTAGACACAATGCGTACACCCTGACGGGCAATTTCTTTAAGGTTGGGTTTCATCGCGGCACTGACAAAATCTAAGGCATAGCCAGTGTCTGGGTTTTTAGCCCTGGCACGGGCCATAATCGACATAGTGATTTCGGCGAGGTAGTCATAGACAATAAAGTCTATGTTTTCATCTTTTAGCAATTGCGGTGTCGCTCGGACAGCATCACCCCAAAAACCACTGGCACCTGCAATACGAATCGTCTTGTCACTCATGGTGATTACTCCCTGAAATAGTCCAGACCGGCATTCAATGGTTTAAATAGTACGTTGCCATGACTATTTAATCATTGGATTGTATGCCATCAACATGAGAGCTTATGCCAATCTCTATTTAACNAATCCCGGCGTTAACAGCTTAGATTTGGCTCTTTCCAGATAGATTGAGGCCATTATAAAGCTCGCGGGAGCGCCCCANGCAATAATATCCGCGGTTAGTAGCGCCTTGGTGAGGGGCTCAAAAACCGAGTTAGCGGAAAAGACATCGCTGAGAACACCCGTCATCAAAGCCCCTATGCCGAGCCCAAGAAGGTTACAGGCGACCAGTAGCAAACCGGTCATAACCCCTCGCAATCGCACCGGAGTCAGGTCTTGTACGGTTGAAAATGCCGGGCCATAAAACGAGCTTACGCTGAACATACCCGCCGCCATACCAATATAAAATAACGAAGATGTGGGCGAAACAAAGCGAAAAGAAATGAGTAATGGCGTTATGCAGAGCATTAGGTAGGCAAGGAATCTGACTCTTCCACCCTTATAGCGGGACTGATACCAGTCACTGAGCATACCGCCTAAAAAAGTACCCGCGGTACCAAATGTAATATAGATGAGTCCATAGGTGGCACTGATTTCACCAATGCCAAAACCTCTCTCTCGCTCAAGCCAGACAATGGCAAACTGGCCGGCACCCATAGGAATATGTAAAAATACCGCCCCAATCATGGTCCAGGCCAAGGCTGGCGTCGATTTAATCGTCGAGATCACTTCTGACACAACGCGTCGCCAATTGCCGGTCATCAAGTCTGCTTGGCCCTCTTCCTCTGCATTTGCAGCCTTTTCTTCCATGGCCCCGCGTTTTGGGTCCTTCAAAAACAACAAACCCAACGCCAACACTAACCCTGTAGCACCCAATACGAAAAAGCAATTGCGCCAGCCAATCATCGGACCAAGAATACCGGCAACAATAAAGCTACCCCCAGCGCCCAAAGGTACACCCAGATAGTAAATGCCCGTGGCAGTCCCCCGGTTGGCCTTAGGAAACAGATCGGCAATCATTGAGATAGCTGAGGGTGCCATCACCGACTCGCCAACACCGATAAATAGGCGCGCTACACCAATCTGTATAAAGCTTTTCGCCATACCTGATAAGGCGGTTAGAACGCTCCACAGCACAAGCCCTGCGGCTATGAGCTTTGGACGATGTACTCGATCAGCCAGGGCACCCATAAACAGACCCATAATAGAGTAAAAAAATACGAAAACTGGGCCTGTCAGCAAGCCAAACTGCGAGTCACTTAAGTTGAGATCGCTAATAATAGATGTGCCAAAACTGACAATAAGTGTTCGATCTACCATATTGAGGATATTCAGAATTAATAAAAATACCAATATTCCCCTAGCACCCTTTGGTGACCGTACCGTTTCCATATTCATGACCCTTGGTTTACTCTTTTTTATAATGTTTTTTATAATTCTGATTTAGCAATCAATGAACGGCAGTACTCACCCAGTTGAGTAGTCGCTTGCCCATAATTGGTAAAACGCTGATCTTGAGTCAGCTTGTTCACATAGCGGTAGTACAACTGCTGCAGAATACCAATCAGCCGCCAGTAGCCGTAAACCTCATAAAAATCCCAGTTAGACACGTCAAAACCGGTTCTTTCACCATAGTAAGCGATAATCTCCTCCCGTCGCATCATACCCGGAGCGTCTGATGGCTGCTTTAAAATAGCTTTTAACGCCACTGGGTCGTCGCTGTGTACCCAATAAGCCAACGCATTAGACAAATCCATTAGCGGATCACCCAAAGCTGCCATTTCCCAGTCCAGTACTGCCACTACATTAAACGGATCACTGGGATCCAGCATGACGTTGTCAATACGGTAATCCCCATGGATAACCGCGGCAGGTAATGTGCTGTTGGTTGCATTGGGAATATTAGCCACTAGCCATTCGCGCACATCTTTAAAATCAGGAACATCTGGCGTTTGAGCATTGGCAAAGCGTTTATTCCATCCCCGTATCTGACGCTCGGCATACCCCTGTGGCTTGCCAAATTCACTGAGGCCTGCCACTTTAATATTAACCGTATGCAGCTCAATCAATTTATCGAAAATCACCTTACTAAACCGGTTGTGGTCGCTTTCTGAGAAACGCCAAGCAGCCGGGATTTTGTCTTTTACCAAGACTCCGTCTATTTTCTCCATCAAATAGAACTCGGAACCTAGCATGGACTCATCGTCGGTATAAAAAAACGCTTTGGGAACCGCCGGATAGGCCTTTTCTAGTGCNCTAATCACTCGATACTCACGAATCATCGAATGTGCGCTNGCGGCCTTGGCGCCTGGTGGTGGCCTGCGCAAAACCAACTCACGATTATCATAACCAATNANGTAGGTTAAGTTAGACGCTCCTGAGGGAAACTGCTTAATGATAGGCTCGCCTTGCAAGCCCGGCACTACTGTTTTGAGCACGTTATCTAGCTGCTTAGCATCAAGCTCCTCACCTTGGCGAACATCGATGGTCGGGTTAGATGAGTCCATATCTTCATTTCAAAACAATTTTGATAGCGCATTATGGGGATTGATTACCCATTTGCCTAGCAAGATTATATAAAGACAGAGTATGCCGATTAGTCATCTCATTTATGATAGGTCTCAACGATCAAACAAAAGGCAATAACGGCGCTCTCTGAAANATAATCTAGTTATTTAAAATCAGACTCATACCTTTAGGCGAAAATTATTTTATGACCGTTAATGCTCTTGATTTCTTAGGCATAGGTTAATAGAGTAAACGGCATAAACAGGTATAGGCAGTTCAGGTAATCGTGCGTCACTAACATTTAAGAGGAAACTAGGTATGTCATTGGAATTAGTAACAGCAGGTCTAAAAGAGAAAGTGGGTGAAGATTGCGGACTTGGCGCAAAGCTAAAGTTTGATTTTGGCGATGATGGCGTAATGGTTTTAGATGCCACTCAAGTGCCTAACACGGTCAGCAATGAAGATAGCGATGCTCAGTGCACTATGGCGCTCAGCATAGAGAACTTTATGGAAATGGCTGAAGGCAAACTGGACGGCACTGCTGCCTTTATGTCTGGGAAGCTAAAGATCCAGGGAGATATGAGTATCGCCATGAAACTAGGGCCGATCCTAGCTTAATAAAAAAATTTAAATTGTATTAAAACGCCCCGCTATTTGTGTAATGGGGCGTTTTTTTATTTTCGCTTTGACTTAGGAGTCTTGAGCATAAGCCTCTCAATTGTTGCTGATGCTCTGTATCAAAGCCCGAATTGGCGCGCGGCTAAATCGCGCATGATTTCCTCAGAACCACCACCAATGGCATTAACTCTGACCTCACGGTAAATTCGCTCTACTCTGTTGCCACGCATATACCCTATGCCGCCAAGAATTTGCATCGCTTCTCGAGCACAAAACTCCATGGTCTGACTGCACTGGACTTTTAGTAAGGCAATGTCACCTGCATTCTCATTACCCGCTTCCACCTCTTGGCACACAAGTTGAAGATAGGCTTGGGTAGCATTAAGTCGCATTTTCATCTCCGCAATTTTATGCCTAATCACCTGATGATCTGCCAGCCGCTGACCAAAGGTTGTGCGCTCTCGGGCCCAGGCGACCGCGTCTTCTAGGCAAACGCGTGAGAACCCTTCCATCGCCGCAGCCATCGCTAAACGCTCCGCATTAAAATTATTCATAATGACACTGAAGCCTTTATTTTCTTGGCCAATCAGGTTGCCAACAGGGACACGCACGTTGTCAAAATAAATGGTTGCGGTATCTGAACACCACCACCCCTGCTTTTTGTCTAAGGCAGTACGCGAGACACCCTCAGCATCTGCTGGAATTAATAGGGCAGACACGCCCCCAGCGCCCTCGCCTCCAGTTCTAACCGCCGTGGTGAACCAATTAGCATTCATACCTCCGGTGATATAGGTCTTAGAGCCGTTGACCACATAATGGTCGCCGTCTAATCGCGCGGTGGTTGTTAAATGCGCCACGTCCGATCCAGCGCCAGGCTCTGTAATACCGAGTGAAATACGTTTAGTGCCGGCCAATACAGGCGGCGCTACCATTTGTTTAATCGCTTCGCTACCAAAGTTAATCACCGGCGGCAATGCAATGCCATGTACCAGTAAGGTTGCACTGACTCCACCCACAGCAATACGGGCCATTTCTTCATTGAGAATAATGCTGTACCAGATATCAATCCCTTCTGTGACGCCACCAAACTCTTCTGGATAGCCCAACCCGAGAATGCCAACCGCCGCTGATTTAGGCCATAGCTCATCTGGAATACGGCCATCTTCATCCCATTGTGCGGCGTAAGGAATCACTTCACGATCAAAGAAACGCCGCAGCTGTGCTCGCCATTCATGATGTTCGGGTTTCAAGAAAGAGTTAGGTAGTCGAGCGCTATCAAAATCTAATGACATAATCATTCCTCACCGAGNCGTAGATAGAATTTTGTAAAGTTTANGATAGTAGGCAGAGTCTATTGTCTAATCAAGCTAATGAGCGCCAATTTAATGGGATTAAACGCCAACAAAAGTCTTTATTTGCGGCGGTAATCTCGCGGTGAAACACCATGCCAGCTTTTAAACGCACTAGAAAAAGACCCCTGATCGGCATAGCCGAGCAGAAACGCTATTTCGGTAATGCCAAGACGCCCATCTGCTAGATAACGCAGTGCAATTCGCGATCGAACTTCTTGTAAGATATTTAAAAAATTTGTATCTCGATCTGATAGACGACGCTGCAAGGTCCGGCGAGAAACATTTAGTTTACTGGCCAGTTTGTCGATAGTGACCTCTCCCTCTGGTAAGTATTGAGCAATGGATTGCCTGAGACTAAGCAGTAACTCATCGGATGGGTCTTCATCCTCAAAAAAATCTCGAAACGGATGACTATGATCGGGCCCCTCTTGGTAGTCCTGCTTTAGCATGGGCAGGTGGAGCGCATCTCTATGAAAGAAAATACTACTATGAGGCTGATCAAAACTAAGGTTATTGCCAAACAGTATCTCCAAATTAACCAGATTTGTAGGCTTTGAATAACTAAAACTGGCTTTAGCAACGTTGACTGGCATGATACAGATGGAGTTAATGATTCTTACCGAGGCAGACAACATTTCATCTGACAAAAAGCGTTTTCGCTGGGTACTTAATAATAGAGGCTCCCACCGTAACTCTACGAGATCGCCATCACGATGAGCCCGAATCTCACCAAGGTCACCGCGCAATTTTAGGGTNCTAGGCATGAGGTTTAGATAATCTCTAAAGGACTTACATACCGTTGCCATGTACAGCTGGAAATTTAATCCCTTAAGATAACCAATCCTACCCACGATTAAGCCTATATCTGGATCGTTTGACGCAAGGGCAACCGCTTGATAGAGACGGTAATAGACCATTACTGGAAATCTGCGATCTGGAATGCTGAGATCTTTTACATCTAACCCCACCTCGTTCAACAAAACCTTTTGGTCCACATCCAACTGCTCTGCCACTTGCAACAGCGTAATCAATGGTGCCGCATAAACGGACCATGAGGGGTCAATAATCTGATCTACTGGCTCAGGTTTAGACATCAAATGCAGCTATTCAAATGTTTTTAATGATTAGTCAGTTTAGCACTCGCGCTAAATTGGATACAACGATTCCCAGTACCAACTTATTAACGACTTAATAAAAAAATCTACTTTTTCTACCCTGTATTTCTATTGACTTATCGACTGAAAAATATCAATATACTGTATATATAACCAGTATTAACTTATCTATCAGTTATTAAAAAATGTCCAGTGAACCATTATTAGACAGTCTCCTTTTACGTCATGACACTTGGCGAGGACGCAATCGATCACTGCGTAAGCATGTGGTTGCTACCGGCAATAACAGTCTGGATGGCTTGTTACTCGGCGGCTGGCCAGTGTCGGCTCTTACAGAGCTGGTGACGCAACAAGACGGCATAGGTGAATTGAGCATACTGTTGCCCACGATCAAACATTACACTAGTGAAGATAAATTGTGTGTATGGCTGGACCCACCTTATCAACCCTATGCACCAAGCCTGGTCAATGCCGGAATTCCTCTTGATAAACTGTTAATTGTACGCAGTAAAAACAGTAAGGAATGGCTGTGGGCAGCGGAGCAATCTATTCGCGGCAAGGCGCTACTTTTCGCTTGGTCCAATAAAGCACAACCACGCTATTCTGCACTTAGAAAATTGCAGTTAGCCGCCACAGAAAGTTTGGCCCCTGCTTTTTTATTTAGTCCTCATAACGCACTTAAGACTCACTCTCCCGCCCTATTACGCATAGAACTTGAAAGTCTAGAGCCTAATGCTTTGTCCATTACTCTACACAAGCTGAGAGGAAAAATGCCTGGTGCAAAAATACAGATCTCTGTTGGGGATGTAATGGCAGAGCGCATGCTACTCGACAAGTTACCGGTTAATATTCATTACCCAAAATCACAACAGTCAGGTTACCCACTATCGAAAAAAGATGATCTTCAATCTCTAAATACTTAGCCGATGAAGAAACTGCCAATAACAATGCAAACAGCGCCTCATCAAATAGATCAGAATATTTGGCTATATGTAAAATTACCTCAACTGGCCATTGAAGCAGTGACAACTAACACTACTATCCTTTTAAAAGAGGTGCCAGTTGCGGTTGCTTACTCACACAAAAATGCCCAACGTATCGATTGCTGTAATCAATCTGCCAAGGCTTGGGGTGTCGATCCTCTGATGTCAGTTTCTACCGCTCTGGCTATTTGCCCTGATTTAACCGTGCTGACAAAAAACGTACAGCAAGAACAACAGCTACTGCAACAATTGGCACTGATCGCCTACCGCTTTAGCCCTGAGATTATTATTGATACTGATGGCTTATGGTTAGATCTGTCAGGCTGCGCCCAGCTTTTTAATGGCTATAACAGGCTGCTAAAAAAACTTTACACCCAACTATGTCGACAATCTGTTAACGCCACTAGCGGCGTTGGGAAAAGCCCTATGGCGGCGAAATTACTCTGCAGTACTAAATTTCACCAGTATTTACCCGACAGCGGTGAAATACAGTGTGCTCTAATGACAACTGCACTGAACACACTACCGAGTACAAACAAGCAACAGCAGAATTTTAAGCAGTTGGGATTAACCACCATTGGTGATTTACTGGCCCTCCCTCGGTCAGCCTTAAGCCAGCGCTTTAATAGTGAATTAATGGATACTCTGCAACAACTCCAGGGTGACAAGCCCTGCTTATTAACACGTTTCAAACCTGCCAATGAATTTCACAGTGCAGTTCAGAACCCTCAGGGGTTGTATAGCAAAGAGAGCTTATTGTTTCCCATGAAGACTCTCTTACAGCGCCTGTACCAATACTTAATGGCCAGACAATGTTATAGCCGTAAATTAGTATGGCGATTTGAACCCTTACTGGGCAAGCATCAGTTCATGACCGTTAGGTTATCTGGTAGCAACCATAGCGGGTCAAGTTTGTTGAGCCTGAGTCGAATACAATTAGAGCGTTTAGAGCTGCCGAGTAGTATTGAGCAGGTGTCACTTTTCTGTGATCAATTTACAGCTATGCCCGGGCTTAGTTTTGATTTGTTTGGTGATCAAATGTCTCTACAAGAAAATACAGCTGAGTTAATTGACAACCTTAATGCTCGATTGGGCGCTGAGGCCTTATCAAGACCTACTATAAATACTGAGCACTTGCCCGAATTGGCTGGCAACATAGGCGCTATTGATCAATCAAGCGACCCCGAGCAACAACCTGGTCAGACACAGAAACCATTGTGGTTACTCCCTAAGCCAGCGCCTATTAAGTTGCATAATCAACAGCTGTATTGGCGCAAACCACTAACAATTGTCAGTGGCCCAGAACGACTGTGCGGTAACTGGTGGCAGTCCGAGCAACAGCGCGATTACTATCTTGCTTGTGACAGTAAAGGTGCTCGTTACTGGATATTTAGAGAGTCCACAAACAAACGGTGGTTTGTCCATGGGATCTTCGCTTGATTCACCGCTTATTAGCGTAATCTCCAGGGCCTAAATCTTTGATCTATACTAATGTGACACATTTATCATTCAACTACAGATAATCTTATCAAGGAGAAGTTTATGAGACGTTTTATTATTATTTGCTCGGCATTACTCACAATAGCGGGGTGTGCACAGGATAGAGTCGAGGTTAAACCAGTCGAGGCGGCACCAGAGCCAACGATGACTGAGATAGCCGAGTCCAATCCTAGCTATTGGGGATATATTGATTACCTATGGGCCGAGAATGGAGATTCATTCTCTGAAGAGGGGTTCGCCGCTTTTCTGAGCGACTGGATTGTCGAAGCCAATAAGACCGGCGTCTCATATACTAGCTTTGGTTATGTACCTAAAGAGTCAACCGAAAATTTTGACGGAATTTGGGCTGTAGCCTGGAAAAGCAAGGCTCTTCGAGACGAAGCTTGGGAGAAATGGATAGCCAATAAGTCCGCCGAAAATCTTTCGGAAAATCACTCTGAAACAATAACATTAGGCGGCGAAGATTATAAAAACGTGTTTGGTTTTTATGCCTTTCGACCACGTGAAATGTCAAATCCGTGGAATGATATAGGGCCAGAACAAGAGCCTTATAATGTGGACGTTATGTTCTGTAGCTTCAATGAAGGTCAAGGCGCTGATCAGTTAAAAAGTACTATTTCGAGTGAATTTAGTCCTTGGCTCGATGCTTATCAAGAGGAAAATCCCGAAGCATCCTATAATTTCAGCATCGAAGTACCATCATATGATCCTGATCCCGACTTCGATTATCTTTGGAAGAATATCCACCGAAATGAAGCACAAGCTAATGCAGGCAATGCGGCATGGGCTGAAACTGGTGGAGAGATACAAAAGAAATTTGACACTATCGCCACCTGCCAGCCACCTGTTAGGTTTGCGGGCTATTCTTTTGTCGATTATGACGAAGCATAATGAAGATAAGAACCCACGAATATCATATTCGTGGGTTCTCCAGTTCTAAAATCAAGATGTAAATTCATCTTTTAGTTTAAACTTTTGAACCTTACCTGCGGGATTGCGCGGTAAAACATCAATAAAGCGCAATTCACTGGGTAGTTTATAGCGGGCCAGCGACTCTCCGGCAAAGGCTCTCAATCCTTCAAGGTCGAGACTCGCGCCCTCCTCAAGAACGGCAATAGCCGTAACGGCTTCGCCCCACTTGTCGTCCGGCAAGCCAATAACCGCAACCTCAACAATGGCTGGGTGACCGTAAAGAATGCTCTCCACTTCGGCGGGATAAACATTTTCGCCACCAGTGATGATCATGTCCTTGACTCGATCGCACAAGAACAAAAAGTCTTCGTCATCCAGATAACCAATATCACCGCTGTGGAACCAACCCAACTCATCAATGGCCTCTGCGGTTGCTTCGGGGCGATTCCAATAGCCCTTCATGACATTCGGTCCTTTAATACAAACTTCACCATGCACACCAGCCGCAACCGGATTATTGTCGCCATCAACAATCTGTACTTCAGTGTACATAGGTGCTTTGCCCGCTGAACCCACTTTAAGCATGGCTAAATCACTGCTCAATAGACTAGCAAATGGCGCCGTTTCTGTTAACCCATAACCCTGACAGAAACTTACGCCTCTCTCACCATAGGTCTTGATTAATGGCACCGGCACCGGCGCTCCGCCACAGATCAAGGCAGTGACACTGGATAGGTCTGTGCTGGCAAAGTTGTCATGTTGTGCCATCATCAAGAACATAGTCGGCGCACCAAACATACTACCGACCTTGTGCTCTTCGATAAGAGCTAGCACTTCTCCTGCTTCAAAACTACGCAGTAAAATGACCTCAATACCTTTGGCCAACGATAACAATGTGGTTACGTTGAGTCCTCCAATATGAAATAAGGGTGCACAAGTTAGCGTTGTGGAGGTCATTGTGTCTTCGCCAAAGCAGACGTTAATACTGTTCCAGAACACATTGCCATGGGTTAGCATAGCGCCTTTGGGAAGCCCGGTGGTACCCGAGGTATACATGATAAAGGCGATATCATCAGCCTCTACATTTTCACTACCGTGCGCTGGTTTAGCCTCAGCCATGAGTGGCGCCAAAGATTCCCAACCATCCGCATCTGACTCGATGGTGAGATAGCGTGTGCAATTCAGATTGGCCTTTTCTGAATCAATCAAAGGACGCAACATATCATCAGCAAACATCACGGTGATGTCTGCATCGTTAGTAATAAACCGAACTTCAGGGCCCGTCAAACGGAAATTAAGAGGTACAAAAACTGCGCCTAAGCAGCCACAGGCATAGAGTAACTCAAGGAATGCTGGATGATTAAGCCCTATATAACCGACGCGATCGCCTTTAGAAACACCACCATCACGAAGAATAGTTGTTAGTCGCCTCACTTGATCACCTAACTCTGCACAGGTCAACGTCTGACCCTCAAATGTGAGTGCTCTGGCGTTTGGTGTTAACAATGCACGACGTAAAATAGTGTGGCCTAAACCAATATTTGCTGCTTGTGAATTTGACATGAAAATTTCCTTTGTAGTTTTTATTGCACCGACGATTTTTTCACATCAGCGCCCCTCTCTGCATTCCTCTCATTTAACGGTCATAATCAGACACATAGTACGTTTGTATGCTTGTCTAATCTTTGGTTTATATGCCATCAACCATAGCGTTTATGCCAATTAGTACTCATTCAAATAACTGATACAAAAAAGACAGGCGCAATTTTTAACAACAAACCACTGCGCAACCCCCTCCAGCGAACCGCAATTATAATTATCTAAAAACACCTGTCAAAAGTAGCGCTTCAAACAAGATAATGATCCCGATGTCTGTCGTCGTGGAGATTACTTTGGGTCAAAGTGACGAGCCCTATTCAGAATAGCTTTAAGAATATAATAAACCGATCTAAGAGTGCTTTAACACTCGTGATTCTCTGTACTCTATAATAGGGGCAAATCACTAATAAGGACATTGCTCCATGAAAATTGAAACTCAAGCCATCCATGCCGGATTTGAAGATGACCCAACAACGCGTGCCGTTGCTGTCCCTATCTATCAAACAACTTCCTATAGTTTTCGGGATACACAGCATGGTGCGGATCTATTCAACCTGGCAGAACCGGGCAATATTTACACGCGCATTATGAACCCCACTAACGATGTCCTAGAGCAGCGTATGGCACAACTAGAAGGTGGTGTTGGCGCGCTGGCTGTCGCATCGGGCATGGCCGCAATCACAGCAGCTATTCAAACTGTTGCTCGTGCCGGAGACAATATTGTCAGTGTCAGTCAACTGTATGGTGGCACCTACAACTTTTTCGCGCACTCTCTGCCCAACCAAGGCATTGAAGCTCGCATGGCCTCCGGTGATGATATCGATGCACTAGAGGCATTAATTGATGACAATACTAAAGCGCTGTTCTGTGAATCGATCGGTAACCCAGCTGGCAATATCGTTGACATTAGGGCTCTATCAGATATGGCGCACAAGCATGGTGTTCCGGTGATTGTCGATAACACGGTTGCCACACCGATACTGTGCCGACCCTTTGAACAAGGCGCTGATATCGTCATTCACTCGCTCACTAAATACATTGGAGGGCATGGTACCTCGGTGGGCGGTGTGATTATTGATTCAGGTAATTTCCCCTGGAAAGATCACCCTCGTTTCCCTGCATTTAATGAGCCAGATCCGTCTTATCATGGTGTGGTTTATGCGGATGCATTGGGCGAAGCCGCCTTTATTGGCCGTGCACGCGTTGTGCCTCTGCGCAACATGGGTGCCGCTATTTCACCCTTTAATTCGTTCTTGATTTTGCAAGGTTTAGAGACCTTGGCCTTACGCATGGAGCGACATACTGAGAATGCTCTTGCTGTTGCTAAATACCTGTCCGCACATGACGTGGTTGACTGGGTCAATTATGCAGGCCTTGAAACTGACAAGTACTATGAATTGGCAAAGACCGTAGTCAGTGGCAAGCCATCAGCTATTTTGAGCTTTGGTATCAAGGGTGGCGAAGCCGCCGGCGCTAAGTTCATTGATGCATTACAATTGGTTAAGCGGCTGGTCAATATTGGTGATGCAAAGTCTTTAGCCTGTCATCCCGCCAGCACCACTCATCGTCAGTTAAATGATGAAGAACTGAAAGCAGCAGGCACTAGTCGTGATATGGTTCGCATCTCTGTAGGGATAGAGCATATCGACGATATTATCGCTGATATAACGCAAGCATTGGACGCAGCAAAGTAATTTTCCAGTGTTACGAGAACAAAAAAACGGCACCCTTAGGTGCCGTTTCTGTTTTAGAACACGCTATAGTTGAGCCTCTACATCACTCTTCTCAACTGACCTTAAAGGATCTTGTGCTTGCCGGCTAATATCTCAATATACATTTTATGATCACCTACAAAGCTATATAAAGGATATTTAAACGTAGCCGGCTTATTATGCTCGACAAAAAAATGAGCGACCCACGCAAACCCATATCCAGAAAGTAATGAGTAGAGTAAATAGAAATAGTCGAAGGTCATAAAGAACCGTACATAAAAATATATGGCGATGGTTGTACCAATGAAATGCAGCAATTTTGTGTGCTTATTGTCATGCTCACTTAAATAATAAGGGTAAAAATCTTTAAACGTTGTATATCGATTCATACTGATTACTCCTACCTGAACCTTATAATCTGGGGCTTTTTCAGCCTACTGCCGAACGACTTACTCAAGGGCTCCCGAGTCTTCACTATCGTCATCATCGTCACCGGATACCGCATCGACAACTGCCACGCCCACTTTAATCGGCGCCGTTACCACAGCAATCGCAACATCAGTAACACCCTCAACCACAGCTACCGCCAAACAGCCCGTTTGAGACGCGCATAGCAGTAGTAAAATCAGTATCTTTTTCATTCAATATCCCTTTACAAATAGTGCGAGTATTATGCATTTTGGGACTGCCATTGGGTAGCCTAAAGCCACTTGTATCGTCATTATTTTTAAACTCACTCATTAAAAAAGTTCTGCATGCATAACCAGATCATTTTATGGTACTGTATATATATACAGTTATTAAAGTCAGAGTGATCATGCAATATGCAGAACTTCACTGCGTCAGCAATTTTACATTTTTGCGCGGTGCCTCCCATCCTCAGGAATTGATTCATACCGCATCAACTCTTGGCTATCAAGCACTTGCCATTACAGATGAGTGCTCATTAGCGGGTGTGGTAAAAGCGCATGTGGCCGCACGTGAGTGTGGGCTGTCACTCATTATTGGTAGTGAGTTCATCATTGATGAGCAAAAATTAGTCGCCTTGGTAACCAATCGACAGTCTTATTCTGAATTGTCTGGACTCATCACGTTAGCCCGACGCCGCAGCAACAAGGGCGAATATCGACTGGAGTGGTCGGACCTGAGTAATAACTTACCCAATGCCCTACTTATTTGGTTGCCCTCAGGTAAAGCTGATGCTGATAACGCCATAGGATACCAATTAAGCAACTGGTTTAACGATCGGTTATGGGTTGGCGTTGAACACCTACTTGATGGTGATGAAACTAACCAATATTACTATCGTCGCAATTTAGCGGCGCTGTGGGAAGTGCCTATGGTGGCCTGTGGCGATGTCCACATGCACGTCAAAGAGCGCCAAAACCTACAGGATACATTGACCGCCATACGCTATAACTGCTCGGTAATGTCTCTCGGAAAACGCCGCTTTGCCAATGCGGAGCGACGCCTGCGCAGTCTATCTTATCTCGAAAGACTATATCCGCCTGCACTGATAGCGGAAACTATTGCGATTGCTAAACGCTGCCGGTTTTCGCTTGAAGAACTGCGCTATGAATATCCCTCTGAAGTGGTGCCTGATCACCTAACCGCCGCCGAACAGCTATGTTATCTGGTTGACGAAGGTATTAAGAAACGTTGGCCTGAAGGCCCCTCAAAACACGTTATCGATCAAATTAGTTATGAGCTAAAGGTCATTGCTGAACTCAATTACGAGAGCTATTTCCTCACAGTGCATGACATTGTCGCCTTTGCTCGCAGTCGTCATATTCTTTGCCAGGGGCGAGGCTCAGCGGCCAATTCCGTTGTTTGCTACTGTTTATTTATTACCGAGGTTTCCCCCGATCAAATTTCGCTGCTGTTTGAGCGCTTTATTTCTAAGGAGCGCAACGAACCACCGGATATTGATGTCGACTTTGAGCATGAACGGCGCGAAGAGGTTATTCAATATATTTACAAACGCTATAGCCGTGAACGCGCGGCCATAGCCGCTACGGTGATTACCTACAAGCCCCGCAGTGCTGTACGTGATGTCGGAAAAGCGCTTGGTCTTGACCCCCTGTTTATTGAACAGCTAAGTCAGTCTCTATCCTGGTGGGATCGACGCGCTGATCTTGAAAAACAGTTTAACGATCAAAGCAATAGCGCTGTCTCTAACAACAATATACTGATCGACCACTTTTATAATTTGCTACAAGAAATCATGGGCTTTCCCAGGCATTTATCGCAGCACGTTGGCGGCTTTATTATCACACGCAGTCCTATTAGTACTCTAGTGCCCGTAGAGAATGCCAGCATGCCTGAACGCACCGTTATTCAATGGGATAAGACCGATATAGAGGCCCTGGGTCTATTGAAAATAGATATTCTTGCACTGGGCATGCTGTCGGCCATTCATCGCTGTTTTGATCTTATTCAGCAGCATCATGACCAACAACTAACCATGCAAGCCATCCCCAAAAATGATACCGATACCTACGATATGCTGTGTAAAGCCGATAGTGTTGGCGTATTTCAAATAGAGTCTCGCGCTCAGATGGCCATGCTGCCGCGACTCAAACCGCGTTGTTTTTATGATCTGGTCATAGAAATTGCTATTGTGCGACCCGGGCCCATACAAGGCGGCATGGTACATCCCTATTTAAAACGCCGCCAAGGCTTGGAAACGGCTAACTACCCTAGCCCTGCAATCAAAACCGTATTAGAGCGTACCCTGGGTATTCCCGTGTTCCAAGAACAGGTGATTCGCCTAGCCATGGTTGCTGCGGGTTTTTCAGGCGGAGAAGCTGACCAACTACGTCGTGCTATGGCCAGCTGGAGTAACAAGGGTGGTGGCAGTAATCAGCTGGCTAAATTTGAGTATAAACTCACCGAAGGAATGCTTAAGCAAGGCTATAACTTGGACTTTGCTCAGCGCTTATTCAAACAAATTCAGGGCTTTGGGGTCTATGGTTTTCCTGAATCTCACTCCGCCAGCTTTGCACTTCTTGCCTATGTGTCGGCCTGGTTAAAGTGCCATTATCCGGCCGCTTTTTG
>JGI24540J26637_10000367_pt1 | contig 18688 bp, 18 predicted proteins | sample NorSeaMetagenome_FD_26637 | JGI IMG/M metagenome (IMG submission 26637)
TGAGTCCCGTGTTGTCCGTGGCGTCCCCCCCCCTCCCCCCCCTCCCCACTCCCTCAGCCTCACCTCTTGTAAGACCTCCTACGGAACAAGGTTATGCTGATCTGATCCTCAAGGAAGGCTCCCAGTATCTGCGCGTCCACGATGTCCTCGACGAGTCTCGATCCCGCGACTTCGTTGAAAACCGTCGCGACCGCGACGAGGTCGGAAGTGTCCAAGGTTGCAGGGATCAAGGCATGAAGTGAGGGGTGGGAGGAGAGGGTTACTGGACCTGCACATATCGAGAAGGTACGGGGGAGAAAGGAGGCGACAGTGGGATGGACGAGGAGAGTGGAGATCGAGGGGGAGGAGAGGAAGATGAGGAGGAGGAGAATATACAGCATGAAGAGATATGGACAAAAGAAAGGGTTGGGTTCTTCGATTATGACACGTTGAAGGTTCCGTCGGACATCTTAATTATAATAGAAGAAGGCGCGTGGTCATGCTGTGATTTGTGATTTTTAAGTTTATTACTGAAACTTTCATTTGCCAGCGTCTCGCTAAACAGAGGACGCTCTCTTTCTTTAGGCCTTGCCCTTAAGAGCCTCGAACTCGAAGTGGTGGAAGCCGTTACCGCTCCTGTGCATGTAGATGAACGTTGCGATGAGGTTCTGGTGGATCCAGGGGTACCAGGCGTACTTCACCCCGTGCTTGGCACAGATCTCGCGGACCTTGGGCGCAATGTACGGGTACCAACTGGAGGACATCCTGGGGAACAAGTGGTGCTCAATCTGAAAGTTAAGCCCCCCAGTGAGGTAGCCTGCGATAAAACTTCCGTAAGTTGAGGAGGTCTCGACCTGGGCCTTGAACCAGTCAACTTGCTCCTTGGTCTTGCGGTACTGAGTCGTAGGGTCACGGTCCGCTCCCTCGAAGTTGTGGGAGAGAGAGAAGAGACCGGAAAGTACGAGGGATTCGGCTGTGCTCATAATCCAAATGTGGTAGATGGCGGTGCCAGCCGAGTGGTAAAAGAACGGTGACACAATGTTCATGGAAACGTAGATGGCACGGAGGATGAGACCGATGGCGATCCTTGACTTGACGTAAGGGTTGTTCCAGTTCATTGTCTCCCTGGTGCCGCGCTGCTCAAGGTCGAAAAGCTGAGGGTTGAAGACGGAGGAGAGCCAGTAGAAGGATAGCACAGGGAGGAAGAAGAAGGCCTGGAATTTGTGGTGCCACTTCCTCCTGGGGTCTCCGAGGGGGTAGTCGTTGAAGAGCATCATGGGCTCGGCGCTGATAGCATCGCCGTCCTTCTCAACGTGGTTGGTGTATGCATGGTGAGTCCAGTGCTGCGATGAGCGAAGTGAATCGCGAAAGGGGTTGGGATGATGGGTGAGAATTATTGCCGTGGTTACGGAGAAGGCGCATCTTGTACGGAAGTACGAGCTTGGGCAGTTTTCTTTGCTTGCGATGGTATCGTCAGCTCGTCGCTTCGCTCCTCGTCCTATCTCACCTGCTCAATCCATGAATACTTGGAACCTCCAATGAAGTCAGCTCCGAAACCGAGCACTTCGTTGACCCAAGGTTTCTTGGACGAGGCACCGTGGTTGGCGTCGTGCTGCACGTTTAGGCCTATGAAGGCCTGGGATAGGCCGAGGAGGATGGCAAGGGTAACAGAAGACCCGTTAGCCACCCAGCCAAACTGCCAGATGCAGTGGAAGACGATGTAGAAGGCGGCCCTAAAGAACCAACCGTTAGTGCCGAAATCCTGCGGCGACCGATGGGCGAAGCGAATCGCGAAAGGGTTAGGATGAGGGATGAGGCGAGGAGCGAAGCGACGAGCGGAAGGTTGTTGGTTATATGGATAGGCGGTGTGTGCGAGGGCGAGGAGCTGAATATTCCTGATAGCCAATATGCTGTCGCTTCGCTTCGCCTCACCTTGCCCCTCTTGACAATCTTGAACACCTCCCTCTTGATCTCCCTCTCAAACGGAGTATCAAACTTGTACTCGCACTCGTAATCAGTCACATAGCCGATCTTCTTCATCTTGGATAGGTAGTGAGCAGGGTTCGCAGAGTGGCCGTGGTGGATCATCTTGTACCTGCGAGAAGGGGAGGGGTTAGCAAAGCGAGAGGTCGTGAGTGGAAGGGAATGAAAAACTCACTGAACGGTGACATCGTTCCCGCCGAAAACCTTGATCTGGTCTCCTCCAGGGTGGTCGAATTCCGAAATGCTGTGTGAGGGGGGAGTGGGTAGGGTAAGCGGTGATGCACGTGGCGAAAGTGTATGCGTTGGCAAGGACACAGACATTGCGGCACGTCCAAATTGAAAGCGGTGGGAAATCGTCAAATGTTAGTGAGTATAAAACTAAACTCACTCGTAGATTACGTTCTCAATGGAGATTTCATTGCCCTTAAGCTCGGAGATCGTTTTCTTAATCAAGTTTGCTTCTGGAGCGGACTCCTCAGGAGGTTCGTGGTTGTTGTTGGGGCGCCTCTTGTGAAGGTTAGGGGGCATGTTGTAATTTTTAGGTGAAAACGGAACAAGTCTGAAAGGGTGGAAAAGGCCAATTTGTCTCTTCTTCCTTGTCGAGTCAGACCGGGAAAACTCAAGGTGTTCAAAATGGACGGGGATCCCGTTATGAATTTTAAAAGGATGAATTCCGTTCGATGCCAATCGTCGATTTATCAACGCCTTCGTTCAGTGCGCAAAATTACGAACTTGGTCGCCTTCCTTCTCCCTTCTCCCACTGGTGGCAAAAGCATCCTAGCGGAAGCGGTACTTGACGTAGGGAAGGTCCACATCCTCCCCGGCCTCGTCCTCCGTAACCATTTCGAAGACGAGGAAGAGCTGGCTCTCCGGGAGCTTTTCCTTCTTGATTTCCTCGACGATTTCGCTCATCTTCTTGGGCATCCTCTCGGCGAGCTTGGTCTTGTTTGCGAAGAAACTGAAGATCATGGAGACTCCGAAGCTGAGCATGGTGACCTCGAGCCCGTACTCGTTCTTCCAGTACTCCATAAACTCCTTGAGGGTGACGTCCCCAACGTTCATCTCGAGGGAATCCCACGAGGTCCACTTCCACTCCTTGCCCTTGAGCATGGCCGGGGTAGCCTTGGGAGGCTGGGGCTCGCTGAGGGTCATGAAGGGGATGGCGAGGTTGCAGAAGGCGCTCTTGTAGGCCTCCGCCGTGAGCTGCGATTAGCGAAGCGAGGAGCGAAGCGAGGAGCAAAGCGACGAGTAAGGGGAGTTAGTTTATCGTATACAGCAGCAGCATTAGGCGGCGAGCGAGTCATAAAGTATATTTGCGGGTCGCTACGCTCCCCGCACTCGCACCGCCTCACCTCCTTCTTAGGGGTTCCCACAAGCTTGTAGAGCTCGAGGCAGATGAGGCCCGTGACGAGGGCGGTTGTGGTTGCGATCGCGGGGATGATCTTTCCGGCGATGGCTCTGCTTGTGTGATTGTCCTTGGTGGGGATCTTGTAGTTGAGAGCCCTCAGGTTACTGCAGGCCGTCACAAAGAGCATGTGGTCGTCAATGTCCTTGTCAAAATCGACGGGGCTGAGCCTGAAACCAGCGAGGCTCGAAGGCTCGGGGAGACTGGCAAGGATGGCGGACGCGTCCTCCTCGACGGGTGCCTCGTTCTTGGCCTCCTCCTTGGCCTCGGCCTCGTTGGCGGCGATCTTGACGCCGTCCTTGGGGGTGAAGTCGGGGACGATGACGTTGCTGAGGACCTCCTTGAAGACCACCTCGTCGGTGTGCCCCTTGATGCCGTACATTTCTGCCCTCATGTTAGCCGTGGCGACAATGAAGTCGTAGTGGTTCCTCATCTCGGCATCCTCGCAGATGGAGTCGACGTCGAAGACCAGGGCGGAGGGGCACCTCTTGGTGCCACTCCAGAAGTCGGTGCCAGAGCTGGTCTTCTGGTCTGGGGGGAAATTGTGAAGGAGCTGCCTGATATCATTGTTGAAGAGCTTCTCAAACTTGAGCCTACTCCAAACGATGCAGTCCTCGAAGCTGTAGGGGCGCTCATCAATGAGGGTCTTCTTAATGTTCAGCACGGTCTCAAGCTTGGTGTTTTGCTGAGCATTCAACGTCTCCTCGAAGTTGGGGGAGCTCAAATAACTGTTGACGTCCTCGGCGGACTGCTTGAAATCTCCCTCGAAGTAGTCCCTGGCCCACTGCAGAGTGTGCTGGATCATGTTGGGGAAGTTCTTGAGGGTACATACTGGGATCGACTTCTCAGGGGGGTCCCTGGTGGCTCCGTAATTCTCCGTGAGCTTGGGGACAACAATTTGGGTGTTGCCCTTCGTCCCGAGGGTTCCGGACTCGAGCATGGGGAGTCCGTAGAAGACGCAACGCTGGTCCATGTAGAGCCTGGCCTCGACGTTGTCGAGGGCTGTGCAGACGCCGTCGAGCTTGTCGTAAAAGGCGTCCCCGAAGATATTCTCGGTTTCGCCCCCGACCCTCTGTTCCATGGGTGTGATGTTCATTGCCGAGTTCATGACCTTGGCGGCCTTGGCCCCGGTGGTACTCTTGGCGGAGTTGATGTCGGTGTTGCGGAAAAGGAACTGCCTGCTCAAATTACTCTTCTCGATCCTATCCATGTCGGTAATGGTAACGTGGCCCTTCTCCCCACATCCTACGCCCATCATGGCCCAGTTCTTGAGCATCTCGCACCCGATGGCACCCCCTCCGACGAGGAAGTAGTTCAAGTCAAAGAGGGCCTTCTGGGCCTCAAACCCAAAAACTGCAATCTGGCTGTCGTACCTTGAGTTCCTTGGTGCGACGTCTGCAGCGTCGACCTTGTCGGCGAGCGCCTCGGTTGCGTCGAAGTAGAAGAATCCGTTGATGGGGGTGAACTGCGATGAGCGAAGCGAATCGCGAAAAGGAATACGATGAGGGCGAGGAGCGAAGCGACAACCAGAAGGGTATTAATTATTGTGCCGTAGGAGTATACGGTCGTTGCTTCGCTCCTCCCGTCCTCCACTCCTCGCTTGGCCTTACCTTTCCACTGCATGACTTTAGGACCTCCTGCCCGACAATGCCTCCAATGGCGGCGCACATGGGGGAGAGGACGGCGGAGCTGCCGATTGCGAGCTTCTTCACGATATCAGCCTGCTCATCACTCATGTCCCCGTCGAAGAAGGGCTTGGTGGCAGCGAGGACCTGCGATGAGCGAAGATAATCGCGAAAGGGGTTGGGATTATGGGTGAGGCGAGGAGCGAGGCGACGAGTGGAAGGTTTTTAGTTATGTAGGAAGACGGTGTAATGTTCTTGCTGTCGCTTCGCTCCTCCCGTCCTTCGCTCCTCGCTTCCCCTCACCTTCTCGGCAGATGGGTAGTCCCCAGGTGCGATGGCACCACTGCCATCGACGTGAGCGGCGAGGCCACGGAAGGCAGCGTGGAGAAGGGGTGGCCTGTCGAACTTGGCAAAATCGGTCATCATGATCTCCCCAGGGTTGTCCAGGGCCTCCTTGAGGGGACGGAACGTAACCTTGGAAGGCTTCTTGATTTGGTTGATGTAGCCCTGAGTGGCGGCGCCGGTGAATGAGCTGCAGTCGCCAATCTCAAAGGTGAAGGGTCCGGTGACCTTGACGACGTGCTCGGTGTCGTTGAGCTCGGGCATGCCCTGCGATGCGATGAGCGGCGGTGATGAGCGAAGCGACGAGTGGAAGGGTTGTTAGTTATCGCGGTGGGCGTATGCACAAGGAGCGTAGCGACGAGCTGAATGTTTTTGATAGGCAGTATGCTGTTGCTTCGCTCCAGCTCTCACCTGAACCCTGCCGAACTTGACAGTGTCCCCAGTCTCAAGTCCGTGCCTTCCCTGGTCCTCGAGGACCTTAACAACTCCAGGGTTCGACACCGTGATGGCCTCGATTTGGCTCATGTGTGGGTTCTCCCCGTCCTTGTCGGAGACTATGAACTCAGCTCCAAAGTCGCAGAACACCTGACTGAAGACACCAGAAACCTGGGAGTAGATGAAGGCACAGTTGGAGGTACGGCACTGTTCGTTCAGGGCGACCACGTCCGCGGAGGGGAGGGGGGTGGTGACGCAGCAGCAGCTCATGCCCTGAGGGGAAATGGTGTCAACAATCTTAACGGGGACGTACTGGTTGAGCTCAGAGAGCTTATCCTTGCAGGTCGCAGCACGGGGCTTCCCAATGTCGGACTCCTGAAAGTAGAAGTTCCCGCCGAGATCGAAGGAGGTGACGGGGTTGGGGTCGTAAAGAGTCACGGACTTGACACCGGCAAGGATAATATTCTTGGCAACCTCCACGCCCAATCCCGACAGACCAACTATCAGGACATCGGACACCATCATCTTTTGCTGGGCCTCGTGGCCCATGACGTAAAGCTGAGAGAATAAACGTTTAGGGGGAAAAGGAAGGGTAAGAGTCGAAACAGGACCTGCGGAAAAAGATTTCAAAAGAGATACCAGGGTATAGAGTGGTATCAAAACAAACAAGAGAGGTGAGGAGTGCTCTTTCAAACCTCGACCACGAGCCCCAATAGACCATCCCAATTCACACACTGGAAAAGTTTTTCAAGACTGAACAGCGGACGGGGGTCTCGACGAAATGGAGTTTGGTGTCATAACACAAATGGGGTGGACCTACCTGTCTACTGTAGAGCTTCTCATCAACCTTTTGTGCTGATGCTTCAGTTTCCATATTATTTGAAGCGTGATAAAAGTATTAAAATTGGGATTGAAATGCTGGAGGCAAATCTGAGTCTTAGTGCTCTTGATTCTGTACAGACTGTAAACGAAACAAGATTACTTCCCGCAGGTATGTAAATGTTGCTTACAAATATATTAATAGTAATTATTCGCCATAAATATAACAAATACAAAACTAATGACACTTCTTCATGACGGGAGATCGTTCGATATGCTCAGAACTCACTCTAACCTCATTCTCTCCATCTGAATCACCACCCCAGAGTAAAGGCATCTAGAAATTCTTCCCCTCCCTCTTACGACCCAGAGAATCACTTTACCATTAAGCGCAAGGGAGGTGAGCGGAACGATGAGCGACGACCAGGCCTGGAGTGAAGGAAGGCTGGAAAGAAGGAAAGCTGGAAAAAATGAAGGATGGAGCGAAGGAAGGCTGGAGCGAAGCGACAGCAGTATACGCCCACCACTATAACTAACAACCCCTCCACTCGTCGCTTCGCTACTCACCCTTTCACCCTACAGGTAACGAGGACAACTTCGGGGAATTTTTCGGTGGAGTAAACTCGTCCTCCGTACCAACCTCGAGATCCTCCTCTTTCACGATTGGAACCAAGGTAGTCGTAGTCCTGGTGGTGGCATCTCTAGCAATCTCTACGGTAAGGTCGTTAACGATGGCCAACTTTGCGTTCTGGTCGTCCCCCAAGGGAATATCCGTAACCACGTGGAACGTTGCCGCCATCAACAACAACCCCTTCGAGTACTGGATCACCATGAAGGGTCACCCTGCGTACAACAAGATGATGGTGGACGTGGAGAACTTCATTGAGAGCCCGGGTTCGGAGGACGTAGCGGTTAACAGTGTTTTCACGGACAAAATGTACGACTCGCTTGAGAAGCATATGGACGTTGCTGGCTTCAAGGACCTTCCCAAGGTTAGGGAGTTCTGGGAGAACGACTTCAAGGTGAGATCGGACGAAAGCTGGAGCGAAGCGCCAGCAAAAGAATTATGGCGCCTTCCAATATAATTAGCAACCTTCCGCTCGTCGCTTCGCTCCTCACCGCCGCTCGCACCCCCCTTGCTCATTACAGTCTCGCCCCATCATCACTGGTTTCATGAAGGACAAGTCTCTGGGTTCTAAGCGCCTCACCTCCATGCCTGACCGCATCACGAACACCATAAACGTGGTAAACTCCCCCGACCCCGTCTGCAGGCCCACCGTCATTAACATGTACGAGGGAGACCTATCCACCCTCGACCTCTGGTGGGAACAGTGGAGCACTTACATGTTCGAGACACCCCTCACGATCAAGGGGAAGGGCGGCGAAGAGACCCTCAATGTTTGCGAAATGCTGGCCCCCATTAAGTCCTCCAAGTACCCTGCTATTACTCCGGAGGAGGAGGTGAGAGCTGGAGCGAAGGATGGCTGGAGCGAAGGATGGCTGGAGCGAAGCGACAGCGGTATGCCGCCCACCAATAAAACTAACAACCCTTTTCCGCACTCGCTTCCCTCGTGCCGTTCTCCTCGCCGCTCATCACAGGCAGTGTCCATCCCCCTTCAGGTTGTCGCACACGCCATCTTCGACTCCATCCTGGTGCACATGCTCAACACCATCTCCGGGCCGTCGGTGTGGCAGCCAATGAAGCGGGAGATCGTCGAGGCCCTCAACAAGCAGAAGGTCCCCAAGACCCTAAACATCCTCGCCGAGCAGTACATCGAGAGTGATGTTATCTGCCTCCAGGAGGTCTCCGCCGCCTTCATCGGACAGGCGCGTTCGATCTCGGCCCTTTCTTCGAAGTTTAATATTGTGGCATCTACCCACCTAGACGCCAAGCGCGACCAGAACTCCGTGATTTTCCTGTCTAAGGCCAAGTTCCCCGACGGCGCCAGCTCTGAGATCACGGAGATGGTCGAGGCCGCCTTCCCAGAGGGTGTAAGTGTCCCTGTGGCCCAGGGCGATATTATTGCTGTGACAGCGACTGACGCGAACGGAAGGAAATTCGTTGTGGCCTCTTTCCACGGCGACACAAATGGCCTAGCGACCATTCCCGTCCTCCGCGCCATCCACAAGACCATGAAGGAGACCCCGGCCCTCCAGGACCACAAGCTTATCTTTGGTCTTGACGCCAACACATACGAGAGTGGCTCCAAGGACAAGCAGGGGGTGACAGAGTTCGGCAAGGAGTTTGTCGGCCTCGGCTACAGTAGTAACTGGGGCGATTCCCCTTCTCCCACTGAGTACACCACCTACAATGCCAGAACTTACCTTCAGCCCCAGCTCAACAAGGCCCTGAAGAACGACGAGAAGAGGGAGAAGGGCGATGTGAACCCCAAAGACTTTATCCTTTTCGAGGGGGCGAGCTGGAAGGTTGCCAACAACTTGAAGGACAACACAGGGAAGGGGGTATACTTGGAGGACACGCCTTTCCCCACCCTCGACTGGCCAAGTGACCACGGTCTTTTGTGTTGCAATCTGGAGGAGCTTTAGAGGTGAACTGGGTGGAGGGGGGTTGACAATTCTGGAGAAGGATTGAATAATATAGCGTAAGGGCTCTGGCGAATGAAAAACGCTTTCTTTTTATGTCTTCCGCCGTGCATGCAGCGCAATTGCCCCAACATCACTTGTCAATTCTAATCTCACAGTTCTTCCCAAACCCCTCACCGCCGAACCGCCAACCCCAACAACGACTCCTTTATGAGAACCTCTGAGTCTTTTTGATAACACCGGCCCCCTCGGGTCTCATGGTCGTAACCCAATCGGTTTGGTGACCCCACTCCATGGCAGCGCTCACCAAGGGGCTGCCATACTTCAGACTCATCTTCATCTCAAACATCTCCTCGGCCGTTTTCTTGAATTTATCGTCGTCGGCAGACTTGTCAGCAAGGGTGATGGCGCGCTTGTGGTACTACAGAGGTGAATTTTGATAACGACAATAGGCACGGAGACCAGAAGGGGAAGGTTGGAGGGGGGGAGAGAGGTAATGGGAAAGACGGGTGAAGTTGGTGTGAGAAAAGATATCAAACGACGCTGTGGGTGGCTGAATCCGCGAAGATAAACTTACCTGATCATAAACAGTCCCTCCACGGGTCGGCGGCCGGGATGGAATACTGGTGGTTCCTTGTGTTGGGTACGCAACTACCACCTTCCTCGGTGCCATTGTGACAAAAGAGAGGGCTTCGGCGTCTTCTTCCGACATACTTGATTTATATTACGTCTTGTGGTGATTGAAATGCCAGAAATGGAATGAGCCGTTGATTTCAGGGCTAGCTAGCATTTTTCTCTATCTTACTTTCTGAATTTTTTGTTTTGAGGCACCGTATCGAGAGCAAATGCCAGTCTCCACGCGAAACGCGGCCGAGGGCATGGAAGACGTTATGAGTTGCCTGACAGAGGCCAATGTTTACGTGCAGGCCCTTGAGTGGGCGATGGCCGAGGAATGTTATGCAAATGCCCTTGACGACGCTGAGAGAAATTTTGGTGAGCACCATATTATAACGCTCAAGTGCCTGGAGTGTACTGCCAGGTGCGCGAAAATGCAGAATAAGATGAATTTAGCCATACCATTCTACGAGAGGTTCATTGTCCTGAGGGATGAGGCGGAGGAGAAAGGCAATAAAGGATTTTTTGATTCAGGGAGTTTGGTGACGGTATATCAAGAGCTATCGGAGTGTCTTGAAGCTGAGGGTCGCTTGGAAGAGAGCGAAGCCATGGCAAGCAGGTCAGAAAAGGTGAGATTGGACAAGTAGTGAGGCGACGAGTGGAGGCAGCGAACGTGCTGAGTGAGGGCGACAAATGTGGCGAGTGTGGTTAGCGAACGTGGCGAATAGCATAAACTGTATCTGTAGTATTGGCTAAATCTGATCGTCGCTTCGCTCATCGCAGGTCCTTGGAGTGTTGAAGGAGAGGGTGGAAGAGATTGAGAGGAAGGAGGCAGAAAACGATGCTAGAGACGAGAGTGGCGACGAAGACAAAGATGAAGATGAACTTGATGATGAAGACGAAGACGAAGATGAAGATGAAGATGAAGATGAAGATGAAGATGAAGATGAAGACAATGAGGCAAAGGAGAACGAAGCCCAGAAAGGAAATCGACGAGGTAAAAGTTGAAAGTTGTGATGAAAAGTTGATTTTGTCGCTTATTCACGCTGTAGAGAAACTCAAGAGTTCAATGTGGAAGTAGAGCGTCGCATCTGGTGGGATCACTCCGCCGCCCGCTCCCCTTTCACCGTAAGCCAGGTCAGGGGGTATGATCACCATCCTCTGCTCCCGCCTACGCATGTCGAGAAGCATTTCGTCCCAACCGGCTATGACGGCGCCCACGCCTACTTCAGTTTGGAATTCCTTCCCCTTATCCCTGGAGCTGTCAAACTTCTTATCACTCTCAAACGCATCTAGCCAGCCGCAGTAATGGGCTTTTACGACAGCTCCGCGTGCTGGTTTCTTTGCTCCGATGCCTTCCCTGACCACGACATATTTCAGGCCGCTCTCGGTGGTAGTTAGGGAGCTCTCAGGATAAACTACACCAGGATTACTTGAACCCTCCTCCTTCGCCTTGACCATTTCTCCGAGGCTCGCACCAGCCCTCTTGACTTCCCCATTCGCTGCGTCGATTTGGTCGCCTTTTTCAGGATCTGCGGTGGGCGAGGAGCGGAGCAACGAGTGGAATGTTGTTAGTTATGTGGGTAGACAGTGTCGCGGTAGTGTCGCTTTTGCTGTCGCTACATTCTTTGCCCACTCTTACCATACCAAGCCCAGTGCTTTCGTGCTTGTTCCATTTTTTCCTTGTCGCCCATGATTGGACCGAGTTGACCAATGGTAGCGCAGAGCTTGCAGACAGATATCTTGGATATAGATCCAATGTCGTCGCCTTCGTGCTCAATGGCGCCGCCAGCGACAATAAGGCAGAGACCAAAGGGCTGGACATCACTTGGCTCCACACTGTAAGTCTCTTCGTTCAACTTCAAGGTCAATGCGTCAGCAGCAACGTTATGGACATAACGAGCTTTCTTGGAAGCAGGGTCGCCGCCCACTTTCTCTAGATGTGCGGCCGCTTCTTCCTCGGATGGGGGGGGATAAATGTAAACGTCTATCGGGGAGCCTACCCAGTACGAAATACTAGACTTATGCTTGACCATCTTGTTCTTGGCTATGTGATTCATCAGAGATCGCTTCGTCGCCGGGCGCTGTGTAAAAACCCTTGCGTCCCCCTTGTCGATCCTCTGAGAACTGGGGAAAGTTAGCGGAATGTTAGGGGGAGAGGGATTGATTCTGGGGTAGGGTTGCTCTTACGTACTAGTCAGACACGATCTTCTGGAGTGAAAGGCCCCGTGGATGAGCCCATACCACATTAAACTGCTTCTCGGCCAGTCCAGCCATTTGAGAGAGGGCGGCCATGACACAAACAGATATGATATATCCAAAACATCGGCGTAAAATAGCAGGCTGTGGAAAGTTTCGTAGAGAGCGTAGAGTGCTGCATGCCTAAATTACATATGCTACATACCAAAATGTGATCAAAAGTGTTATCAATCCTTTCAGACCAGACCCTATACCAAATCATCCCCCTTAACGTTGCTCTTGGGTTCTTCATTGTTGTCTTCGACCACGGCAAGTTCTCCTTTGTGGACGTGGTCTTCGTTTGCATGAACAGCAAGTTTGGTACCCTCCACATTTGTCTTGAACTCCTGCTCGTCAAAACTTTGGGCCCTGATTCTCCTTCTCTCGGTTGAGGGTTTTGCCCATGGTTTGTCGTCGTCGAGGAGCATGTTATTTCCGATTGGGATCTTGCCTTCCTCGTCTTCTTCTTGCCCATTCGTCCCTGGCACTTCGGTCTCGGATGAAGCTCGATCGTTTGTAGATTCATCAGCAAGGTTGTAGAGGTCAGTGCGCGTCTCCCCGGGAGTTGCATTCACCCACGATTTAACGTAGCTCGTGAAAGTTTTGTCAATATTTTCGTCCTTCGCTTGCTCCTCAAAACTAACGAAATATCGTCCGGACATGGAGTCCTCCTCCTCCTTTTCGCTTATCTCGTAGCGTTCCGCAAATCTTTGATCCTCTGGTATGGTTGTGACATACTCCTCGAAAGCCTTGTCGAAAATTGTGTTGTACTTTTCCGAGGAAAATCCACTAGGGTGGAGCGTCAAGCAGCTGTCTAAGCCTTTGCGCTCCTTATTCAAGAATGCTTCGATCTCCCATAGAAAGTGTGCAATGCTTTCCCTCTGACCCGTCAGGCTTCCCAAAATCTGGGGAAGAAACTTTTTCTGTTTACCCCACAGATCCTTTACGTTGAATCTATTTGTCACCCTGCAGGAATTCGTTCCAGGGATATCTTGGATCAAAAAGGCGAACCTGCACTTTGCTCTCACAAAATGAGGATCGCCAGCATGGCGCTCAGGGTCGGCGTCGTATTGAGCATCTTCTGCGTGAATCAAATAGGTGCCTTGGCTGATTCTCTTCCAAATCTGCCTCAACACGAACTCTCTGTTTTTCAACGGTGGGGGGAGGATTTTCACGACTTGAATGATCGAGTGGTGCTCGTTCTCCCTGTGGATTGTTGTTCTGAATCTCTCCGAGCCTTCTACCACGTTGATAATTTTCCTGAAGGGGTGGTCAAATTGGACAACATAGTTGGCGACGGTGGGTGCGGAATAAGGAATGACGCGGCTTTGGACCCCAAGGAAGCCAACCTGAGAATACTCAACGTCTAAGGATACCTCGAAGTTGTTGTTCTCCATGCCTGAACTCTTTTGAAGGCCTGGACTGCTGTTATTTTGTTTCCTGTTCATTGCCTTGACTTTACCCAACCCCTCAACGATGTACTGGTAGCCCTCCTTGATGACCGTTTCTTCCTTCAGTGAGTAAACTGACGCGTGAGCCACGGCATTGTTGAGGTCCTTATTGTCCATGTGTATGTCCCCGTCCCACGCTGAAAGTAGTTTTTCGATCTTTTTGAATGATGGGCGATCGACCGGATCCTGACTCCAGCAATCGTTGATCAGTTTTGCTACTACAGGAATCAAGTTTTTCCACTTGCGGGGGAGCTTAGGCCTCCAACCCCTGGCAACTCTCTCGGTGAGATCAATTTGATTATTTGGTGGATTCTCGCCACTGTAGAACATGGTCCTGGCGTTGCCGTGCATGGCGAGGTCGACCAAGATGCATCCAAAATTGTAGACGTCGCTGGATGTCCCGTAAGCGTCGCCTCTGAGAACCTCAGGGGCCATGTAAATTGCGGTACCCACATCCATGGTGAGTTCATCCAAATTGTCTGGCAGCAACCTGCTGCTGCCAAAATCACTTATTTTTGCAGATCGCCAGTCAGTGATGAGAACATTTGCTGTTTTCAAGTCCCTGTGGATGATTGGTCTCTTCCTTTCGTGAAGGTAGCGCATTCCATGGCAGATGTCTAAGGCAAAGGATTGTTTGCCGTTGCTCCAATCCAACAATGATTCCTTCCTCATAACATCCTTGAGTGAGCCCTCCTTGGCGTATTCTAAGATGCAACAAATGTGTGGAGATTTCAGCACGCAGCCAATGGTCCTCACAATGTTCTTATGTCGCAGCATTACTCCAAACTGCATCTCCCCAATGAAGCTCATTACGTTCGACTCGTTCAACCTAGTTTCCCCCATAAGCTCCTTCACGGCAACGATCTGATTCCTGTATGTGGCGGCAAACACCACCCCGTTGCCACCCTTGCCCACCTCGTGCAGGTATTTCAGCTCCTTATACTCGACCTGGACCTCAAGTAAACTAGCCAGTTGCCTTTGCACTTGAGGATCATCCAGTTGTCTCAAGACTTCATTGAGATCGTCGTTCCCGACAGAGCTATCCTTTCTGTTGGTCGCCTTTTCGTGAATAAACTTATTTTTATACTCCAGCCAATAAAGAGAAAACAGCTCCCTCGCTTTGGTACTCCTTTTGCTGGCACTTTTGAACAAAGAAAAAGTAAAAAGAATCGCAAAGGTCATTTGCTGAAAGAAGAGCACGAATCGTTCGTAACTTTCTTCGTCGGAGAGGCTGTCTTGCATCAGTGTTGAGTACTGAGGTACGAGGAGGAAGACAAGGAACACAAAGATTTTCGATATGGATCTGGTAGCGACGCAAGGCAGCGCGGCAAATATTGTAGCGATGACAATAAAAATGAAAATGAGCGGGAAAAGGCCCAACCCTCCCAACTCATGTTCTTTTTGTGCTGGTCTAAGGTAGGCCAACATGGACATAAGAAGAACCCCAGGAAAGAGTACGAGGAATGATGCAGAAGTGCAGGTCTTGATGATGTTCGTGTGGTAATCCTTGTCTTTTTCGACAAAGTCGATGTGCATTGCTGCCTTCCGCATTAGATATATTGGGAGGAAGCCGAAAAGTAAGTAAAGCATCATAAACAGGGAGACAGTTCCATTCGAGTGCTGGTCCCTGTCCCTGTCCAGCACTATTGTCACTAGAAAGAGCACTGCCGAGATAAATAATAATCCGTTCGCAGACTTTGAAGTTTTAGGGAACGTTTCTACCCAGGAATGGACGGTGAAGACCTCAAATTGCATCTCAGCAAGGTCACTCTCAAAGTGGGGTTCGCGATTTACTTCGTCCAAAGTCAGCATCGGGTGGTGGATCGTCCCGGAAAATATTTTCGCCGTGGGATGCTCTGGATCCGCCCATGGGGCTGCCGTAGAGAGCCAGTCCGAGAAGTAAGTCCCTTCCTCCCCTGGAACTTGGTCATCGTTGTCGTTATTGAACAACAGCTTCGTAGCGCCTAAATGTCTATACTTATGGAGAATATTCCTTCGGGCCCTGTAGTCCTCTCTAACCTTCTCGACGGCGTCTCCAGTTGTTTGAAAGTATGTTTCAATGTCAGATAAAACTGTCATTGCCCTCAAGCACGCATATTGACGAAGATGTGAGGGTATTGAGCCACCGGCGTCGATGTCAATTATGATTGATACGATACTATTCTGGAAAAAGTCAGGGACATGCGACTTTTCATCTGAAGCGCTATTTTCTATGAGGACGGCGGTGAAGAAGAAAGGGCGCACTCCCTTACTCTCGTTCTCCATTTGCGGAGGAGGGTAGGGCTCATCGTCTACACTGTATGTGCAGTAAATTATCCGGTTTGCGTCGAGGCGTTTCCATGTGTGTTTAGTGTAGATGTCGCGATACAGGAAAGGCACTGGCATCCAACGCCTATTGAAGGTGCTCATTGTGTGGCTGCTGCTTCTGGACGAAATAAATCGGACAATATCATCCTTGTTGAATTCCCTCCTTCTGGGGTTCATGTAGTCTAAAAGGAAGGCCAGAACATGGGAGGGTGGGGCTTTTATATAGACAGTGCCAATGTGCAGCGACGGGGGCTTAGTTTGGTACCAACGGTGCTTCAATTGCGTGAAAATCGGGGCAATGTCGTCGACAGTCTGGTAAAGTTGCATGGTCGTGGGCCCGGTCTGCTTGGAGTCTAAAGTAAGCGGGGCAAATGGCAGGGCGAGGAGTGGAGCGACGAGTAATGTTAGCCTACACGGAGGATTTTTTCCTCAATTTCAACACTTCGACAGTTTTTTTAAACCTTACTTACTTGAAGATCTTACTCGGACCAGCGCAGCCTTTCGAACAGTGTCAAGAAGAACACACGCGGTGTCCAATTTATCCACTTCTGCGTGAGTGTAGGGGTCAGGAGAATAGCCCTTGTACATATGGTCGTACTTGAGCCCGGTGGGCAAAACAATCGTGTCCAAATCGAGGTTGGCCGAAACTGATAGAGGTGAATTCGTCCTCTTACGGTACAAGAGACCTTCGGACGACGGGCTCGTGTCACTGGGTGGGATGGAGGCACTGGTATTCTTGGTCATATCAGATTCGATAGCAGGTGAATTGTCATGGACATTGTCCTTGACCAGCGCTGGAGCTTGATCTTCAGACGAAGTGGCGTGACTCAGATCCGATCGGAACCCATCGGGGGCGATGGCATCATCGATGACGTCGATGCCGTCGATGTTACGCCCCTCCTGGAGAATAGATGATAACTCATTTCCCTCAAAGTCAAAGGGGTCAAGGGAACCCTTGGACTGGGTATCGAACGTGGACAATGTTGAGTCTGTAGCGACATCGGTAGTTGCGTTGTGTCCGCTTCGCAGCGTGTTGCGCAAGTCGCCGAATTGATTGCCGAGCAGAAACTTTGCACCCTTTTTTGTCGAGCCCTTGTGTTTTGCTGTTGTGTACTTGTTTTCGCTTGAATAGTTGGAATTTTCCATAGGCACAGTCTTGGCACCCCGAATACTAAGAATGAGCTCCCTGGGAGAGATTGTAGCAAACGTTAACACTGATATAATGGCTACTTCCAGGACATTCATCTCAACCTTTTTCGAGGGGAGATGTTGAGTGACCAAATTAAGCACAAACAGCACAATTAACGTCGCGTACGCTGGGTTGGGCGAGGATTTGGGGTGAGTTGGGTGAGATTTTGACTCAAAAGGCGGAATCGAGGACCATGAGGGTGGTGGGGTGTGAAAACGATTGAGAGAGTTTGTCAAGCGAATGATTCATTTTCTTCGCTTCAATGCCTATGTCTTCGGTTTTGTTGACGCTATTGTGATATGCTCACTTAATAAGAACCTATCGTGGCCATTAAGTTGAAAAAATGCCATTTTCTAGAAGGAAAACTGGGCAAAGTCAAAAAGTGAAAGTGAAAAGTGGGTTGGAGGAATAAAGTGGAAAGATCCCATCTTTTGAATTCTATTTTTTTACAAACAGGAATGCTGGGTGGCGCTGGTAGCTCGAACGAGACGAGCTCTTTGCTCGATGGGAAGGAGGTTGTGGGGAAGTATGATGGTGCGGCCCCCGGAAGCGACAAGGGGAAGCTAAGGATGGCTGCTGAGAGGATTGTGTCGGAGAAAAAAGGAAGGCCCTCGACAATGAAGGCTGCGGCCTCCGTGTTGCTGTCCAGGCTTAGGACCTCGAAGCAGAAGAACAAGGAGAAGGATAGGGAGTGGCAGGAGACTCACGTTGATGTATTCCACTCTAGCACGAGGATGTCGATCGTGGGGGATGCCAGTTTTCGGAGGCGGAGTTCTGTGGGGGGGGTTGCGGCAAACGATTCGTCCATGTCTCTTGAATCTGATGGTGAGGGGGCAAAGGAGGAGGGGGCGAGGAGAGTTGTGACCAGGGACGTCTTCTGGAGGATGGTTGAGACGCCTATAATTGTCATCCTCATAGGCGTACTGACTGCGCTTGTGTCGGTGGGCGTTAACGTAGCGACGAAGAGGATATACCCCATCAGGAAACAGATTGTGTTTGGGATCCCAGACGAGAAGATGGTGGTCAAGTTTGGCATTTACTGCGCGTTCTCGTTGACTGCGGCCCTATTGAGCAATTTGATGACGCAAAAGATCTGCCCCGAGGCTAGTGGAGGGGGGATACCAGAGGTGAAAACTCTGCTGGACGGGAGTTACAAGAAAGCCCTTGTTATGCCGAGGACAGTCTTCACCAAAGCTGTGGGGCTTGTGCTTGCCATCACTGCAGGCCTGAGTGTTGGGAAGGAGGGGCCCTTCGTACATATCGCCGTTGCTATCGCGGACACTCTCATGAGGCAGAAGTGTTTTTCACACCTTGCCAAGAATGACGCAAAGAGGCTAGAGATTCTAGCATGCGCTGCCGCGGCGGGGGTCGGGGCCACGTTTGGTACGCCGTTCGCTGCTGTTTTATTCTCTATTGAGGTGACGGCAGGTTACTTCATGGTCAGGAACTTGCCGAGGTGCTTCCTGTGCGCAATAAGCGGGACCTTGAGTATGACCTTCCTAGGCTTCGACCGTGTCTTTGGCCTCTTCTCGGACCTTCCAAAGATGGCGAAGGGCTACCACGCGAGGGACTTGGTCTGCTTTGTCGGTCTTGGGGCACTGTGCGGCGTTCTCGGATGCGTGTTTGTGTATTTCGTGAAAAGGGTGGTAGAGTTCAGGAATGACTTCCTCCAGGGCGGCTGGCGGGGGCTTGGAGTGGGGTGGGGGGTCGGGGGTAGGCGCTGGTTCTATGTTTTTTCCGTGACTCTCTTGGTTTC
>JGI24540J26637_10000368_pt1 | contig 18667 bp, 19 predicted proteins | sample NorSeaMetagenome_FD_26637 | JGI IMG/M metagenome (IMG submission 26637)
AGTTCAAGTTGGCAACTCTCGCAACATATCAGGCTTTCCGACGCACGGAATTGCACAACAATGTTGACAGAAAGAAGCCGGATAATAATTATCGGCTCAGGGACTTCTTGGCTGGCAAACACCTCAGGAGTACCTAGTATACCAGAGACAAGTACAAAGGGAGCTGTCGAAACAATGAATTCTATACGCTATTTAGTAACTATAAGAGCTTAATTGGTCAAATCAGCCAAGACGGAGTTCAGTTTCGAATCCATTGAACTCAAAAGGCCTGATGCATGATTATTTTGTTTGGCAGAATCCTCAGTACGAATGAGGTCATGAGTCAGATTAAGCGCAGCCATTACAGCGATACGCTCTAGACCAATAATGTGTGAGCCACGACGAATTTCTTCCATTTTCTCATTCAGCAACTGTGCTGAGTACTCTAATGCTTGACGTTCTTCTGGTGCACAGTTGACTTGATATTCTTTATCTAGGATGCGGATTTTGAGAGAGATGTTAGACATTATTGTTCTGCACTCAGTGCCTGTAGACGATTAATCATAGTTTCTACTTTTTGCCGCGCCTGCTCATTTTTTTTCATCAGCTGACTACGCTCCCCAAGCAGTTCATCTTCGCGCGCATGAAGTGCTTGGTTGTCGCGTTTTAATCGCTGGCACAGCTCAATAAGACGGTCCAGCTTTTGTTCAAAATTTTCAGTATCTGTCATGATTAAATTATTACCGCTTTAGTAACTTAGGGAGCTTGGTAACTATAGGCATTGTGCCGGTATTGGTCAATTATAAGATTGCACCAACTAGGATGCATGGATAAATTAAGAATGTTAGGATGCCATTCAATATTATTGAGGTAGAAAAGTGACATTTGATCAACTTGAAGAGTTATTTTATTCTCTAAAAATCAATGCGAGTCCTTCAGCGTTTCATGGCTTTTTATGTGGCAGACTCACCTGTGGTGCAGTTGCCATTGACTTATTAATCGAGGCGACCACAGAATGGTTGGCCTTATCTGAGGAGCAGGCAGACGCTGCAGATAAGGACTTTAGAGATTTTTATGAAGCATCATTAAGTAATTTGGGAGATATTTCTTTTCTTTTTAAACCTACTTTACCTGATGATGATCTGCCACTTGAAGAGCGTTTAATTGCTGTTGGAGAGTGGTGTGGTAACTACATTTCTGGTCTAGCAGAAGGGCTGGGGGAAAGTTTCGACCTTTCTGACGACGGTAGAGAGGCGCTCAATGATTTAAGTGCAATTGGGCAAATATCAGCTGATCTCGAGTCAGACGATGATGGAGAACGTGATTACACTGAATTGGTTGAATATGTGCGTTTAGCCGTCCAGGTAATTTTTACCGACTTGCACCCAGAATTAGATGCCGAATTAAATTCAGATTCTGAATCTAATCCCACTATTCATTAAAACCCACATCTAGCAGTCTTTTAGTAGGGCAGGAGCCATTAGATGATCACTGATAAAGAGTACGCCACGAGACGCAAAGAATTAATGTCTTTGATGCACAGCAATAGCATTGCCATTATCTCGGCCGCACCAGAGAAAATTAGATCTCGAGATACGCATTACCCCTACAAGCAAAATGTTAACCTATCTTATCTCTGTGGATTCCCTGAGCCAGAATCAGTATTGGTGTTAATTCCTGGCCGCACTCAAGGAGAAATGGTGCTATTTTGCCGAGACAAAGATCCACTGCGAGAAACTTGGGATGGATATCGCGAAGGCCCAGGCGGTGCAGTTACTAACTTTGGTGCCGATGATGCTTTTCCAATAGCAGATATAGACGATATTTTACCGAATTTGATTGAGGGTAAAGATCGGCTTTACTATGCCATAGGAAAGGATCCCGAGTTCGATAAGCATCTCATGGATTGGGTTAACCATGTGCGCAGTCAACGTGGAAATGGCGCTTTGCCGCCGGGTGAATTTGTCGATCTTGACCATTTCGTCAATGAGATGCGTTTATTTAAGACAGCGGGCGAACTAAAAGTCATGCGCAAGGCTGCAGAAATTTCAGCCAATGCCCATTGTCGCGCAATGAGGGCCAGTAAACCGGGTGTTTTCGAGTATCAGTTGCAGGCTGAGCTAGAGCACGAATTTGTAGTTAATGGTTCTGTGGGTGCCGCTTATAGCAGTATTGTTGGTGGCGGAAAAAATGGCTGCATACTGCACTACATTGAAAACAGGGATGCACTAAAAGATGGTGATTTAGTCCTCATCGATGCAGGGTGTGAATATCAAAATTATGCCGCCGATATTACTCGAACATTTCCAGTGAATGGTAAGTTTAGTGATGAGCAAGCGGCGATCTATGACATTGTGTTGCAAGCACAGGCGGATGCCATCGCGGTTATTGGCCCGGGCATTGAATATAACAAAACCAATGAAGCAACTGTTCGCGCGATTACTCAGGGCTTGGTTGATGTGGGTATTTTGCAGGGTGATGTTGACGAATTAATTGCCAATGAGGCACATCGTGACTTTTATATGCATGGCGCTGGTCATTGGCTGGGCATGGATGTGCATGATGTGGGTGATTATAAGATTGAAGGTCAGTGGCGAGTATATGAACCTGGGATGGTGGTCACCATAGAGCCGGGCATTTATATTGCGCCGGGCAACCCAAATGTCGATAAAAAATGGCATGGTATTGCTGTTCGGATTGAAGATGACATCGTAGTGACTAAAAGTGGTAACGAAAATATAACCTCTGGCGTGCCTAAAGCTAGAGACCAAATCGAAGCCTTGATGGCAAGTTGATCATTTTTTAATGAGTATTAAAGGAATAAAGCAGGCTAAAAAAGACCTACCCCATTTTGACATGGTGATTGTGGGTGGAGGCATGGTCGGCATTAGTTTGGCGCTCATTTTAGCCGCACAGAGCGACTGGAAAATTCTATTGGTTGAGGCTCAGTCAATGAATGTAGCGTCTGCGCCTAAGTCACATTACAGCGCTAGCTTTGATGATCGCTCTACTGCGTTGTCGTGGACAAGTCGTAATATTTATCAATCCATAGGTATTTGGGATCAGCTGAGCAAGCATCTCACGGACATAAAGCACATTCATGTGAGTGATCGGGGGCACGGTGGCCTGACGCGCATGAGCGCGGACGAGGCCGGTGTCGACGCCTTGGGTTATGTGGTTGAAAATCATTGGCTGGGGTCGGTGTTAATCGATCAACTGGGTCACCACTCAATAGAAACATTATCTAACACAAAGGTAAGCGCCGTTAGGCCTATGAGGGGTGGCATTGAAATTAGTCTGGATGGCAAGCAATCCGCAGGCGATAAAGGGCAACAGTTGATTCGCAGTGACTTACTGATTATTGCTGATGGAAGCAACTCTAAAACCGCCCAAAAATTAGGTATATACAGTCAGTGTTCCTCATACCGACAAACCGCTATTATCGCCAATATTCAGCTTGAGAAGAAACATCAAGGTACTGCTTATGAGCGCTTTACTGATCAGGGGCCGATGGCTTTATTGCCATTAAGTGATTANCAAGGCCAGCATCGTAGTGCACTGGTTTGGGTTCAATCTGAGGATGCGGTAGAGCAATTAGTTATGGCTGAAGATGACGCTTTTTTAGCTANTTTACAGCAGCGATTTGGTCATCGCTTGGGTCGTTTTCAGCAGGTCGGCAAACGTGTAACCTATCCATTATCTCTAACGCTTGCCACTGAGCAGGTGCGTCGTAATGTGGTTGTGGTGGGTAATGCAGCTCATAGTTTACATCCGGTCGCGGGGCAGGGATTTAATCTGTCTTTACGAGATGTTTCGGCGCTGGCAGCTCGCCTTAATCAGGCGCGCGAGATACAAAAGGATATCGGTTCGCTGGAGGTTCTTGAGAATTATTATCAGCAGCAGCTAGTTGATCAGCGCAACACTCTAATGTTTAGCGATAGCTTGACTAAGTTTTTTACTGGCACTTCGAGGGTATCGGCAGCGGGTCGAAATTCGGGGTTGCTGGCGCTAGATTTGGTCCCTCAACTGCGCCATGGCTTCGCAAAATTTGGTATGGGTATGGCAACTTCTGAGGCCCAGCATGGCTGATTCAACTGCGCCTCAATATGACATTATTATTGTTGGTGCTGGCATGGTTGGTGCAGCAGCAGCTTGCCTACTGGCGCAGTCCAATCTATCGAAGAAGATCGCACCTTTCAAAATTGCACTCATAGAGACTTCGGTAGCAACGCCCTTTGACGCAGGCCGTTTTGACCCTCGTGTTGCCGCCATTACTGAAAAATCGCGACAAATATTGGCCGATTGTGGTGTTTGGCAGGCCATTGAAAATCTGCGCGTGAGTCCCTATTTGGCGATGAACGTGTGGGATGCTGAAAGCACTGGAAGAATTCATTTCGACTGTCATGATATTCACCTCCCCAATATTGGGCATATTGTAGAGAGTAATGTCATCGTAGACATGTTGCTAGAGAAGATAGCGACTCTAGAGAGTATCGATTTTATCTGTCCGGCGACTATTCATGAGTATCAGAAAGATCAAGGTATGATCACTGTTGAGATGGATGATGGTAGGCGTATTAGTGGATCCTTACTTATTGGTGCAGATGGGGGTAATTCTAAAGTACGTGATCATTTCAATTTTGAATGCAAGCAATGGGACTACCAGCACGAGGCAATTGTCGCCACGATAAAGACTACCAAGCCCAATCAACAAGCGGCTTGGCAGCGCTTCATGCCCACTGGGCCACTGGCTCTGCTGCCGTTAAATAACCAAGGAGACTTACATCACAGTTCAATTGTTTGGTCGCAGCAACCGTCTATAGCCGAGGGTTTGATGGCTTTAGATGATAAACAATTTTGTGGTGAGCTAGGTCGAGCGAGTGAACACTGCTTAGGTGAGGTGACTTCTGTTAGTCGTCGCTATAAGTTTCCACTGAGACAAAATCATGCGGTTGATTATGTGCTCTCGGGAGTTGCCCTGATCGGTGATGCGGCGCACACTATTCATCCATTAGCGGGACAGGGTGTCAACTTAGGTTTTGCAGATGTAGCGGCTTTGGCTGAGGAGATAACAAGAGCCCGAATGCGTGATATCGATATAGGAGATGAGAGCATTCTTAAACGCTATCAGCGTCGACGTAAACCAGAGAACTTGGCGACGATGGCGGTAATGGAGGGCTTTAAAAATCTTTTTTCTGCGGATCAACTGCCGCTGAGATTATTACGTAGTCTGGGTATGTCTCAGTTAGATAAGATGACACCACTTAAAAATAAAATCATAAAACGAGCCATGGGGCTCTGAGCTTATTCGCCTGATTCCTCGTTGCTAACCAAACGCTCTTGGCGTTTTTCTTCTTCTAAAAGTACTGCTTTAATTTCTTGGAGAACCCCATCGACATCAGATTCTGTGGTTTCCGCAGTAAACTGTCCGGTTAGCTGTATACCTGGTTTTAACGCCCCATCTTGATAAAGCGCCCACATTTCTTCTGCATATTGAGTACTTAGTAGCTCAGGCGCAAATTGACCATAATAGTGGGTCATGTTTTCAATATCTCTCTGCAGCATAGATTCCGCATGGTTGTTGGCCGAGGCATCAACTGCCTGGGGAAGATCAATTATAACCGGACCATAATCATCTACTAAGACATTAAACTCAGAGAGATCACCATGGACAATGCCTGCGCAGAGCATCAATACTACGTAGTGCATTACAACAGCATGATCCTCTAGCGCCTGCTCAGCAGTCATTGATACGTCGCCTAATCTAGGTGCTACATCACCACTTTCATCAGTGACTAGTTCCATCAATAAAACGCCATCAAAACATCCGTAAGGAGTCGGAACACGAACCCCCGCATTGGCCAGCAAATAGAGTGCGTCTACTTCAGCATTTTGCCAAGTCTCTTCCTGCTGTTTGCGCCCATACTTCGAACCTTTTTCCATGGCTCGTGCGCGACGTGTGTTGCGAACTTTGCGGCCCTCTTGATATTGAGTGGCTTTTTTAAAGCTGCGCTTCATTGCTTCTTTGTAGACTTTGGCGCACCTTATTTCATTGCCGCAGCGCACCGTATAGACGGTCGCTTCCTTTCCACTCATCAACTGGCCAATAACCGCGTCGATTATGCCGTCTTCAATTAGAGGTAGTAGTCTTTTTGGTGTTTTCATAATTAATTATTTAGGGCTACCAGGGCATCATTTTTTTAGTTACTGAGTGCGATCAGTTTAAAAGAGCTGTTCTTTGCGAGTACTTGGATTGATCGAAAGTACTTTTTTGCTTTTTGCTCCAGCGGAATAAAAGTATTCACCACAAAAAGAGCATGACCCCCTGGCGCCAGCAGTCTTTTACTGGCCTCGAGAAATTTAGTGCTCATATCTCCATCGACCAAAAAACCCTGATGGAAAGGAGGGTTACACCAAATGGTATCAAAGCGTTGATTAATAGTATCACCCGCATCTGAGGCTACAACCTGAACCTCCCCAGAAGCATCTTGGAAATTTTCAGCAGTGGCCAGCAAGGCTGCTGCATTGTTGTCGGTTGCCGTTATTTGGTTAATGCCGAACTTGGAGGCATGAGAGCATAAATAGCCATAGCCACAGCCAAGATCAAGAAGGGTTTTTGGCAGTTGTGAGAAGCGTTCTAGGAAAAGTGGTAAATGCTCAACCAAAAAAGCGCTACCGCGGTCAACTTTTTCCCAACCAAAAATACCCGGTTTACTGCGCAGTGAAAACTCTGCAAGTGCTTCAGTATTGCGTATCTTGGCATAGTCCTTATCATCCAATGGCGCTTGTTCAGAGGGATAAAGAGTAATAGTAGCTAGGTAGTTGTTACCATTCTTTTTGGCTGCAGTGCGGTCGTCAAATAGATGACAGGCCTTTTTAACATAGGCCTTAACGCCGTCGTTCTTATCGCCGGAAAGGATCAATGAACCCTGAGGTTTCAGCAAATGAGAGGCATGATTGATCACATGATGAGTGCTTGCGCGCTCTTTACAAACACGGAGCAAAATGCCGTCGTAGTGGCGATTTTTAAAGTTACTAAAGTCCAAATCACTAAAAGTAACAGATAACCCTGAGGCTTCTGCCTGTTGAGCAATGTCATAGCGATTACTAATAATATGAAGCTCGCACTGACAATGGTTTTCGAGATCGGCCCAATTCGTCTGCGCCCAGTTTTCATCGGCAATGATTAGGTAATTACCTTTAACCGAGCGTAATTGCTCAAGTAGCAGTAAGACATTTTTATCAGACATCGGGCGCTGTAGAGAAAAAAGTTCGCTCATAATATACAGGCCACTTCAGCATCAGATAGGGCTCTATAGTCGCCCTCGGCCAAGTCGTCATCAAGAAGGATATCACCGACTTGAAAACGGTGGAGTTTAACAACGTGATTTCCCAATGCAGCAAACATTCGTTTAACCTGATGGTATTTACCTTCACCTATGGCAAGGGTTAAGGAGTGACTGTCTAATTGCTCCATGATTGCGGGCATACAACGATGCTTTTCACCTTCTAATAAAACGCCATCGGCAAGTTGTTCTGCATAATCAGCGCCCACTGGCTCAGCTAGGGTTACCGCATAAAGTTTATTGCAGTTGGATCGGGGTGATGTGAGGCGATGATTCCATTTTCCATCGTCAGTAACCAACAGCAGGCCAGTGGTATCTATATCCAGACGACCAGCAATTTGTAACTCTTCACTACGATGTTCATAGATAAGACTTATCGCTGTTGGATGGTTGTGATCTTTGGTTACTGATACTACACCGGCTGGTTTATTGAGCATAAAATAACGACGCTTAGAGGCGTTGATGATTGATCCATCCAGACTCACCTTTTGTTCTGGGTTCACCTTCATAGCGGGGTTGGTTGCCACCTCATCATCGATAGCTGCTATGCCAGTTTTAATCATACGCTTAACCTCAGCGCGCGAGATATCAGTCGCATTGCTGATGTATTTATCTAGGCGCACAGTTAATTATCACTCGATAATAGTTGAGCTGCCTCTTTAGCAAAGTAGGTTAGGATGCCGTCGGCACCGGCGCGCTTAAAAGCCAGTAAAGATTCTAGAATAATCTGATCTCGGGCTAACCAGCTATTGTCAAAGGCGGCACAATGCATGGCATATTCACCGCTCACTTGATAAACAAAGGTCGGCGATTTTAATTCATCTTTAACTCGGCGCAGAATATCCAGATAGGGCATTCCTGGTTTAATCATAATGATATCGGCACCTTCATCCAGATCCAAAGCGCATTCATGCAATGCTTCATCGGCATTAGCGGGATCCATCTGATAAGTCTTTTTATTACCGCCTTGAATATTGCTCGCTGAGCCCACTGCGTCTCGAAACGGCCCATAATAGCTAGAGGCATATTTAGCAGAGTAAGCTAGAATTTGTGTATTTTCGAAACCGTTATCTTCAAGCTCTTCACGGATGGCGCAAATCCGTCCATCCATCATGTCCGATGGCGCGACAATGTCGGCTCCCGCTTGGGCATGGGAAAGTGCCTGTTTAATCAACACTGCATTAGTGACATCATTGAGAACATAGCCGGTCTCTTCATCTATGATGCCGTCCTGCCCATGAACGGTAAACGGATCAAGCGCTACGTCTGTAATAACGCCAAGTTCAGGAACCGCTTCTTTTAGAGCTCGAACGGCGCGCTGCGCCAGGCCCTCTGGGTTATAAGCTTCTTCTGCTAAGGAGGACTTTAAGTCTTGGCTAATAACGGGAAATAGTGCCACCGCAGGAATACCAAGAGCTGCTATCTGTTTTGCTTCCAACACCAACAGATCGATGGACAACCGGTTCACACCGGGCATCGATTCAATGGGTTCAGATTGCAATATTCCCTCGACGACAAATATCGGCAAGATAAGATCGTCAACGGAGAGGCTCGTTTCTCGTATCAGTCGACGAGAAGAGTCTGTTGCGCGATTCCGGCGCATACGGGTGTAAGGATATGGTCCGCGGTTACTTCTAAAGCTCATGAATACCCCAATAGAGTAAAAATAATCAACGCCAATTGCGTTCAGCGCCCATGATACGCAAAAAGCCAGCCTACTACATGAATTTTACCATTACTAACAATTAGATACGTGCATACACCCGCTCAGCTGCGTTTAGCGTGTCTTCAATATCCTGATCTGTATGCGCAGCTGACATAAAGCCAGCTTCGAAGGATGCTGGAGCGAGATAAACGCCCTCTTGCAGCATGCCATGAAAAAATTTAGCAAAACGGTCAGTGTCACATTTAATCACTTGATCATAGTTAATGATTTTTTCTTCGTCAGAGAAAAATACTCCCCACATAGTGCCCACATGATTGCTGGTCATAGGAATACCTGCGGCCTTTGCACGTTCGACGAGCCCTTCGACTAATCGCGTGGTGCGAGCGATGACGGGGTCTAAAAACCCCGGTACAGAAATTAGGTTCAGTGTCGCCAGGCCGGAAGCCATAGCGACGGGGTTGCCTGACAGTGTGCCAGCCTGATAGACAGGCCCAAGCGGTGCTATATGCTCCATGATCTCGCGCTTACCACCAAAAGCACCGACTGGCATGCCACCTCCAATAACTTTACCGAGACAGATTAAGTCAGCGTCGATATTGTAATGCCCAATTGCGCCCTGCTGACTGATACGAAAACCAGTCATAACTTCGTCGATAATAAGTAGTGCGCCACTGCCAGTACAACACTCTCTTAGCGCTTCCAAAAAACCTAGAATGGGGGGCACACAGTTCATATTACCTACGACAGGCTCAACAATAATGCAGGCAATTTGATCGCCAATCTCCGAAAAGACCTGTTTGACCTGTTCTATGTCGTTGTATGAGAGGGTGATAGTGTGATCGGCTAAGCAAGCTGGAACACCAGGAGAACTGGGAACACCTAGAGTGAGCGCTCCTGAACCTGCTTTGACTAAAAGAGAGTCCGAATGGCCGTGATAACAGCCTTCAAACTTAACGATTTTATCTCTTCCGGTATAGCCTCTCGCTAAGCGAATCGCNCTCATAGTNGCTTCAGTACCTGAATTGACCATGCGCACCATTTCCATGCCTGGGACAATGGAGCAAATCTTATCTGCCAGCTGTATCTCAAGCTCGGTGGGGGTGCCAAATGTCATCGCCTTGTCTAGCTGAGTACGGATTGCTTGCAACACTGTTTCATGNCCATGCCCCAGTAACATGGGACCCCAGGATAGTACATAGTCGATATAACGATTACCGTCGGCGTCATACATATAAGCCCCACTCGCACGATCAAAAAAAATCGGGGTGCCACCCACTGCACGAAAGGCTCGTACGGGAGAATTTACTCCGCCGGGGATTGTTTTTTGGGCCGCTTCAAAAAGTTGTTCCGAGCGTGAGTTTGTTGAATTGACTGTTTGCGGCATTACATTTCCCTAGNGTCTAGATTATGTTGTTTCATTTGGTTTTTGCATTCACTCATTTAGTACCGCTTTACTGCTAGAACGGTTTCACTATGGCTAAAATTACAATAGCGACTAAAAATATCACTGGAACCTCATTAAATACCCGAAAGTAAACGTGGGTTTTTTCGTTGCGATCCGAAGCTAAGTTCTTCATATGGCTTAGACACATGTGATGATAACCAATAAGCAACACAACAAGCCCCGCTTTAACTTGAAACCAGGTTTCAGCGAGATAAGCTGCTGGCGCCATCGAAACCAACCAAAGACCCAATATAATGGTGGCGACCATTGATGGGTTTGCTATGCCACGATATAGCTTACGTTGCATCACCTTAAAACGTTCAATGCTGATGCTATCTTCTGACATTGCATGGTAAACAAATAGACGAGGGAGATAAAAAAGCGCTGCAAACCAGCAAATCACTGCAATGATGTGNAAGGCTAATACCCATTTATACATTTATTTATGCCTCTTAGGCTAACAGTCCCAGTAAGGTATGGCGTTATGACGTAGTTGGTAGGACCACTTTGCGCTATTATAGGCTCCTTAAACCATTCTGGATATTGAAAAGCGAGGCTTAGGTGATCAAAGTTGGTATTGTTGGTGGAACAGGTTACACCGGGGCAGAGCTCATGCGGTTGTTAGCGGNGCATCCTGCTGCAGAAGTTGTTAGTGTGACNTCTCGAAGTGACCAAGGCACGCTGGTAGCTGACATTTATCCTCATTTACGTGGTTCTGTCGATCTTGCCTTTGTGACGCCGGATTTAAATAATCTAAAAAACTGTGATGTGGTGTTTTTTGCTACTCCCCATGGCGTCGCTCAGAGTACAGTGCCAGCAATACTAGAGTTAGGCATAAAAGTCATTGATTTGTCGGCCGACTTTCGTATCCGAGATGTTGCTGTTTGGGAGCGCTGGTATGGGCAGGCTCATCAGTCAATAGATTTGCTCGATCGCGCTGTTTATGGCTTGCCTGAGTTCAATCGAGAAAAAATCAAAAAGGCTGATCTGGTTGCCTGCGCGGGATGTTATCCAACCAGTGTGCAAATTGGGCTGCTGCCACTACTAGAAAAAGGATGTATTGACCTAACGGATGTTATTGCCAACTCAGCCTCAGGCGTTAGTGGCGCTGGGCGACAGGCAAGCGTAACCAATTTACTGTCTGAAGCAAGTGACAGTTTTAAAGCTTATGGCGCGTCGGGGCATAGACACCAGCCTGAGATTGAGCAGGGCCTTGCCGACATTGCAGGGCAAGACGTAAAGCTGACTTTTGTGCCCCATTTGTTGCCGATTAACCGTGGCATTCATACTACTATTTATGCCAATTTGTTGGATGCTAAAATGGATGTGCAGGCTCTATTTGAAGAGTGCTTTAAGCAAGAACCATTTGTTGATGTACTCCCTGCTGGTAGCCATCCACAAACACGGTCGGTACGCGGTTCCAACTATTGTCATATTGCGGTGCATCGTCCGGAAAAGGGTAACAAAGTGATCGTTTTGGTCGTTGAGGATAATCTGACTAAGGGTGCTTCAGGACAGGCGGTTCAGTGTATGAATTTGATGTTCAATTTAGAAGAAGCCACGGGTTTAAGGTCGCCGGGGTTGTTGCCGTAATGTCGGAGCGAAGATCAATTGTTGTGACTCACCGAATGGGTTATAAATACTGGCTATTAGGATTAGTAGTGACCGTGGCGCTGAGCTTCCTTATGCTTGGCAAATGGTGGGGCCAGGCTGAGTTAGACGAGGTACTGGAAGAGCGACAACAGCTGGCTAGCAAATTGAAGGTGCTCGCTGCCTCCTCTGATTTAAAAAGCACAGAACTTGAAATGATTAGGTTGAATGCTAAAGTTGATTCTGCGGCGTTGGAAAATACGCGTCAGGAAATGATTATTCTTCAAAAGAATATAAATCAAAATGAAGAGCAGCTAGGAATCTATAAAGAGCTTTTAGGAGATGGTAATCAGCCTTCTGGCCTATCGATTGCCAAATTTGATCTTACTCCCCTTGATCAAGGCCGCTTTGCTTATCGTTGGGTCGCGCGTCAAAAAACCTCAAAAATGAAAACGGCAGAGGTAGTTGCGGCTATTTCTATCCTCGGGAGTCAAGGCGATCAGGCGACCACTGTGCTTCTTTCGGACTTGGATGATGAGCTAGAAAAAATGCCAATTAGGTTAAAGTTTAAGTATTTTTCCATTAACCAGGGAATTTTAAGCTTACCAGCGGGATTTAACCCTGATAACGTCAGAATTACTCTGCGCTATTCTTGGAGTAAAGCAGTAAACTATGATCAAAACTTTAGCTGGGTAGAGGAGGTATAAACCATGTTTAGTAAAAGTAGTGACCACGAAATAACCAAAATATCANCGTCAGGTGACGCGACAACCCTTATTGCGAATGGGACTAGTATCAAGGGTGATCTTAACTTCCATGGTAGCTTAGAAATTCAAGGTTCAATTGCTGGAACAATTACTGCAGAGGACGAAAATGCTCAAGTTAGAGTAATCCAGGGTGGAGCTGTCGAGGGGAAAATAGCTGTACCTACAGTGATAGTCAATGGGCATGTTAGGGGCGATATCTTTGCTACAAAACATGCGCTACTGGCATCAAAAGCAGTTGTCGAGGGAAATATATATTATAATACCCTCGAGATTGAACGCGGAGCGCATGTTGTGGGCAACTTGGTACATGAAATACCCTCAACGAATGTCAGTTCATTCCAGCAAGATGAAAGCACCGATAGCGACAAAAACACTAGCGGTTGACGCGAAAAGTTTATATATAAGTAGAGATAGTCAGCCAATGAACCTGTTAGGCTGATGGTTACGGAGTGACAATGTCAGGAATCCAAACATACATACCCTCAGCACTGGAAGTGACAGATAGCGCTATAGCTAAGGTCCAGAGCCTTAAATCTGAGGAAGAAAATGAAAANCTNAAGCTCAGAGTGTANGTCACTGGTGGTGGCTGCTCGGGGTTTCAGTATGGTTTTTCATTTGAAGACAGTATGGCTGAAGACGATACTCCAGTGAGTCGGGAGGGAGTAACAGTGCTTGTTGACTCATTAAGCTTTCAATATCTGGCGGGCTCTACTGTGGACTATGAAGTGGGATTGATGGGCTCTCGCTTTATCATTACAAACCCTAATGCCTCAACCACCTGTGGTTGCGGTGCCTCGTTTTCGATTTAGGTTTAGTAATATCTACGGAGCATAAAGGCCGCCTAGAACTGTCGTTTTAGAGGCTCCTGTTACCGCGGGGAGATTGCCAGTTTTATTCTCAACACGGCGTTTAGCAAGCCATGCAAAGGCGCAGGCTTCTATCCATTTCGGATCTAAGCCGATGTCTAACGTAGATTTAACTGCCGGTAGGCTTAGTTCANAGAGTCTCTGGTTGAGACGCTTCATTAACTCGGTATTAAATGCGCCGCCGCCACAAACAAATACATCGTCAACTGGTTGATTTAAGTCGGNTATAGCTTCTGCGATGGTATTAGCAGTCAATAAGGTTAGCGTGGCTTGGATATCTTCTGGCTGCAAACTAAAGGGCGCTATTTGTTGTTCTAGCCAAAGTAAATTAAAGTCTTCCCGGCCAGTACTTTTGGGAGGCTTCATCGAGAAAAAAGGATGTTGCTTTACTTGCTTGAGGAGTGGCTTTGATGAGGTCCCCGTGGCGGCCCAGGCGCCTTTGTCGTCATAGCTTAGTGCTCGATTCTTAAAGCACCAGCTATCTAATAGCATGTTACCGGGCCCGGTATCGAAGCCGCTACATTTTCTATCACCATCCAAAAGGGTTAGATTGGCAATACCACCAATATTCACAATGACCCGGCGGCTATTATTCCGATGGAGAAAACGGTGGTGAAAAGCAGGAACTAGCGGTGCGCCTTGACCACCAAGCGCCATATCGGCTCGCCTAAAATCCGCGACCACAGGACATTTGGTACGCACGGCAATCAGGCTGGGATTGCCNATTTGAAGGCTAAATCCGTTTGTCTTGGTTGGTGGTTGGTGACGTATGGTCTGACCGTGGGAGCCAATAGCGACAACGTGAGCTGGGTTAATGTTGAGTTGTTCCATGAGGTTTAACGAGGTCTGGGCAAATAATTCACCCAAAACATTATCGGTTTCTGCATACAAGGCGACTGTATCTGAGCCGGGTTGGCAAAGACTTAATATATCCAGCTTTAGCTGAGGAGAAATCGCTTCAGAATGACTACCTAATACAGTAATCTTTCCACCGCTAAAGCGCACTGCGACAGCATCGACAGAATCTATACTAGTGCCGGACATTAGTCCGATATAGATATCAGCGTCGCTCATCATATGTCCTTAGTTAGCATTGCTTGAGGGGCTTTCTCTCAAGGCCAGCTGGGTGCTTTTCTGATACTGAGCTAGCTGGACTAAAATCGGTGCTGTAGCTGCGTTAAAAGCGATTTTTTCGCTGGTGGCGACCGGCTTTGCCTGAGGCAGTTTTACCGTGCGAGGATTACGGTGCATGCCGTTGACCAAAAATTCGTAGTGCAGATGCGGGCCAGTGGCATAGCCAGTGGAACCGACGGTGCCGATTAGTTGCTTTTGCTTAACCGTTTGACCTCTGCGGACTTTCTTCTTGTTTAAATGCAGGTATTTAGTGATATAGGTCTGACCATGCTGCAAAAAAACATAATTGCCATTTGCTTTGCTATAGCCCACTTCGATAACTTTACCAGCACCCGCTGCATATACCGGTGTGCCTCTTGGTGCAGCATAATCAACACCTCGGTGTGCCTTAATCTTTTTATGGATCGGATGTTTGCGGCGCAGGTTAAAGCCAGAACTTATTCTAAAAATATCCAGTGGCGTTCTAAGGAAAGTTTTCCGCATACTCAGACCCTTGGGGGTGTAGTAGTCACTTACTCCGTTAGAGTCTGTATATCGAACCGCATTTAAGGTCTTTTTGCGGTTGGTAAAAGACGCAGCAATAATGTTGCCGACAGATAATTTTTCTCCATCAATAAAGCGGTCTTCGTAAAGCAGAGAGAAGGAATCCCCGGGACGAATATCAAACACAAAGTCGATGTCCCAGCCGAATATATTCGCCATTTCCATAATTAGTTTGTCAGGAAGATTCGCTTTCTTGCCAGACAGATAGAGTGAATCTTGGATTATACCTTCTCTATAGGACAATATAATCTCAGGCTGGCGGAGCTTTTTTTCTGCCGAATAACGAGTTCCTTGGCGAGTAAAGACGTGAGTTTCTAGTGGTGATCTGGCGTAGTGGACTTCACGCAGTTGGTTACTCTCATCAATGCCAAAGCGCAGGGATTCGCCTGGGAACAGATTGCTTAGTGATTTACCTTTTGGCGACGAAGAGATTTGATAAACATCGACGGCAGAAAAATTGGCTCGCTGAAAAAGCGTAGAAAGATTGTCACCATTGCCAACCTTTTCCGTATGCCATTGAAGGTTGATATTTTTACTATTATCTTCTGCAGGGTGACTTTCGATGGCTATAGGGATTGGTTCTGAAATCAACATAGCAGTATGGCTCTCGTCGCGAGGGAATGAAAAGCCAAGTATGATCATCCCGCTTAAGGCAAAGGCGATCAGCATATTGCGTCTGGGGAAATCCCTTGCAAACATGAGGAAAAAATGAGCGATGTTTCGCGCTTTCTCAATCACCTTATAATACCGCTGAACTCTAACAGGCCTGATTTTAGCGTGATTGAATATGAACATACAATCGTGCTGATGAAGTTAGTGTTTTGGCGAGGCGGTTAGTTAGGTTAAAAAGTACATTACATTGAGGGATATTTGTGCGCTCACGCCTTGTATTTAATGCCTCATTCTGTAGAGTTGGAGAACCTATTAATTATTAAACTTAAAGGAAAATATGAATCTCAGCGGTGAGCACTTATTAGCGGACCTAAACCAGAGAGGACTTATTGCTCAGTACTCAGGTGATCAGGAATTGGGATCACATTTGGATCAGCCTCGCACTCTTTATTGTGGGTTTGATCCTACGGCAGACAGTTTGCATATCGGCAGTTTGGTGCCATTACTGGTTCTACGGCGATTTCAGAGAGCGGGGCATAAACCGATTGTTCTAGTGGGTGGGTCCACTGGGTTAATTGGTGATCCTAGCTTTAAAGCCGAAGAGCGAAAATTAAACAGTCCTGCAGTAGTAGCAAGTTGGGTGGAGAAGTTAAAGCGTCAAACTAGTCGATTTGTTGATTTTGACCCGTCCACACCCAACGGTGCTTTAGCGGTGAATAATCTCGATTGGACCGCGAGTCTTGATGTGCTTGATTTCCTTCGCGATGTTGGCAAACATTTNTCTATTAACTCAATGATTCAAAAGGAAAGTGTTAAACAGAGATTGGATCGAGAAGGNGCAGGGATTTCGTTTACCGAATTTTCATACTCATTGCTCCAAGGTATGGATTTTGCGGAGTTGAACCGAAGACATGATTGTACTTTGCAGGTGGGTGGTAGTGACCAGTGGGGGAATATTGTCAGCGGTATTGATCTAAGTCGCCGGCAAAACCAATCGCAATGTTTTGCGCTGACCGTACCTCTCGTAACTAAAGCTGATGGCACAAAGTTTGGTAAAACCGAGTCCGGCACCATTTGGTTGGATGCGGATAAAACCTCGCCCTACAGCTTTTATCAGTTCTGGCTTAATGCTGCGGACGCTGATGTGTATAAGTTCTTGCGTTACTTTACCTTCTTGCCCTTAGAAGAAATTCTCAGTATCGAGGAAGCAGACGCTGCAGCTCAGGGGCGCCCACAAGCCCAGCGTTTATTGGCTGGGGAGGTGACAGCCTTAGTTCATGGGCAAGCGGGCTTGGATGCTGCTCTGCGCATTACCGAGGCACTGTTTAGTGGGAATCCCAATGATCTCTCGGAACAAGATTTTGAGCAGCTCGGGCAAGATGGGTTGCCCTCATCGCAGATCACCGCTTCCCATATCATGGACACCCCCCTTACAAACTTATTGACTGATTGTGGAATGGCTAAAGCGGGCAGGGAAGTAAAAGACGCGCTGGCTAGGAATTCAGTAACAGTTAATGGCGCAGCCAAGGGCACTGGAGACAACATGGATACCGACGCAATTTTTGCTGAAGCAAAAGCTATTTATGGTCGATTCTATTTAGTTCGATTAGGCAAGAAAAAATACCATCTATTTGAGCGCATTTGATCTATTTTTAGACACGCTAAAAATAAACCTAAATACTTGTTGACAGTTTTCTGGCTAACTGTAGAATGCGCGCTCCCGACAGGGTGAGTCGCTAGAGAATCAGCGACAAGAAGTAAAAATTTAAAGCCGTTTTAGTTATTTAAATTTTACTGTTGACAAGCTAGATCTGGTCGCTAGAATGCGCGCTCTTAACAGCGATGTTAAGACGTGAAGAAAGTGTCTAAGAAAGAAGGTGAAATTAATTTGTATTAAATCACTTTCGACTGTTGACAAAGGGGTTGCGATCTATAGAATACGCGTCCCGCTCATCGAAGCGAACGTTCTTTAAAAATATAATCAAGCAATGCGTGTGGGCACTTGCTAATTGATATTGGATTATTAAATATCATAAGTAAGTTCTCATCGCAGACATTTATGAATGTGATAAGTTCGAATTATGAAGCTGAGATTTTGAATGGTGAAGCAAGTTTTGCGTAACCGTTCCCTCTCCTTAAACGGTGAGGTTAAAGATTAAACTGAAGAGTTTGATCATGGCTCAGATTGAACGCTGGCGGCAGGCCTAACACATGCAAGTCGAGCGCGAAAACACTTCGGTGTGAGTAGAGCGGCGGACGGGTGAGTAATGCTTGGGAATCTGCCCAGTAGTGGGGGATAACGTGTGGAAACGCACGCTAATACCGCATACGTCCTACGGGAGAAAGCAGGGGATCTTCGGACCTTGCGCTATTGGATGAGCCCAAGTCAGATTAGCTAGTTGGTGGGGTAATGGCTCACCAAGGCGACGATCCGTAGCTGGTCTGAGAGGATGATCAGCCACACTGGGACTGAGACACGGCCCAGACTCCTACGGGAGGCAGCAGTGGGGAATATTGCACAATGGGCGAAAGCCTGATGCAGCCATGCCGCGTGTGTGAAGAAGGCTCTAGGGTTGTAAAGCACTTTCAGTGGGGAGGAAAAGCTCAAAACTAATACTTTTGAACCTTGACGTTACCTGCAGAAGAAGCACCGGCAAACTCCGTGCCAGCAGCCGCGGTAATACGGAGGGTGCGAGCGTTAATCGGAATTACTGGGCGTA
>JGI24540J26637_10000372_pt1 | contig 18544 bp, 20 predicted proteins | sample NorSeaMetagenome_FD_26637 | JGI IMG/M metagenome (IMG submission 26637)
TGAAAGAAGTGATGGAGGTTATGCAACCCCTTTTTCAGAGGCCACTAACAATGATGCTACATATGTCAGTCGAATAAGAGAAGATATAAGTCACGATAAAGGATTAAATTTATGGGTAGTGTCTGACAATATTCGAAAAGGAGCTGCTCTTAATACTATTCAAATAGCGGAAATTCTCATCAGAGACTATATTGCTTAAGATAAAATCAACTTATGATAAATAAACAGCGCAAAACAAATGAAACTGATATTTCAGTCAGCCTAGAGTTATATGGGACTGGTAAAGCTGATATTGAGACAGGGGTCCCCTTTTTAGATCATATGCTAGACCAAATTGCTCGTCATGGATTAATGGACCTTTCTATTAAGTGTGATGGTGATACAGAAATCGATGATCACCATACTGTTGAAGATATAGGTATTACAATCGGACAAGCATTTTTTGAAGCAGTTGGGGATAAAAAAGGCTTAACACGATATGGACATGCATATGTTCCTTTGGATGAGGCATTATCAAGAGTCGTTGTGGATTTATCAGGGCGACCTGGACTCGACTTAGGGGTAAAGTTTACAAGAGACCGTGTTGGAACATTCGATGTGGATCTTATTAGAGAATTTTTTCAGGGTTTTGTAAATCATGCTCTAGTGACCCTGCATATTGATAATATGAAAGGTGTTAATTCTCATCACCAAGCAGAAACAGTATTTAAGGCTTTTGGTAGAGCACTAAGAATGGCTGTTACTCCAGATGAAAGGCAAGTTAATGTAATTCCTTCAACTAAGGGTTCACTCTAGAGAGGGAAGGGTAGACAACATGCAAACAATTGCAATTGTTGATTATGGGATGGGAAATGTACGTTCTGTTCAGAAAGCCTTAGAGTATGTAGCTCCAAATCAGCATTGCATTCTTACAAATAATCCACAAATAATAAGAGATTCAGATCGTGTCGTGTTTCCTGGTCAGGGCGCTATGGGAGCTTGCATGATTGCCCTTCAATCAAATACATTAATTGAAGAAATTAAGTTTTCAGCTATTTCAAAACCATTTTTAGGAATATGTTTAGGGTTACAGTTACTGTTTGATTATAGTGAAGAAAACAATGGCACAAATGGGCTATCAATAGTTCCAGGAAAGGTACTTAAATTTCAAAATAGTGATCTTAAAATACCACATATGGGATGGAATAGAGTTAATCAAGTATTAAATCACCCACTTTGGCATAAAATTGAGAATAATAGCCGATTCTATAGTGTTCATAGCTATTACGTAGATGAAGAAGATTCAAATTGTGTTGTGGGAACTAGTGAGTATGGCCAAACTTTTACATCTGCGATTGCATTTGATAAGCTATTTGCAGTTCAGTTTCATCCAGAAAAATCACAAAGTGATGGCTTACAATTACTCAGAAACTTTACCACCTGGAACTAAAACTCAAATATTCAATGCAATAGGTTATTTAAACTGAGTATATATTTCTCATGGTCAAGTTCAGTGTTATTTCTTTGAGAGGTGAAAATCATCTCAGCAATGCACTCCATCATTAGGTGCTCAACTTCATGCGGATCATTATATTTTTTGAGTAACTTTTCATATATTGAACTAATTTCTTGTGGCTGATTGATTGACAATTGATCTTTCAAGGCAAGATGAAGATTAATATGAAGAAAAGGATTTATTTCTCCCTGTTCTGGAAAGTAATCTGAAGAGATATTTTTAATAATCTTGTGATATTCTGGATGAGATTCAATTATTAAGGCTAATTGAGTTTCTAATGGCTCTAGATGTTCTTTATTAAGATGCTTTTGCCAGGCGCTTGCTAAAAATTCTCTTTGTTTCTTTCTATCTTGAGAATACACCGCTAATATTCATTTAATTATATATTCTTTTCTTCGTATTCACAGAGATCAAGAAGTCTGCAGTCTGGACAATGGGGTGACCTAGCTTTACAAACATACCTTCCATGCAGAATCATGAGATGATGAGCAGGGACTTTAAATTCATCTGGTATAAACTTAATTAATTTCTTTTCAACTTCAAGTACTGTTTTTCCAGAAGCAATAGCAGTTCTATTAGCTACTCTATAGATATGAGTATCTACTGCAATAGTTGGTTGACCAAAAGCCGTATTTAGAACTACATTAGCTGTTTTACGCCCAACTCCTGGAAGTGCTTCTAACTCTTTTCTTGTTTCAGGAACTTTTGAGCTATATTTATCAATTAATATACGGCATGTTTGAATAATATGCTTTGCCTTTGAATTAAATAATCCAATAGATTTAATAGTATTACGAAGTTTATCTTCTCCTAACTCATAGATAGATTCAGGAGTATTTGCAAGAGGAAAAAGGATACTAGTTACTTGATTTACACTTTTATCTGTAGCCTGTGCTGATAGCGTTACAGCAACTAACAACTCAAAAGAAGTTGAATAGTTAAGTTCAGTAGTTGGGTTTGGTATTTGCTTAAGCAATCTTCCAAACATTTCACTTCGAGTTTCGGCGTTCATTTAAACCTTATTTGATCAAACTATGGCCAAATATTATACTTTAATTATGATTATTTATCAATACTAAGGCTTTTAACTCTTAGAGAAAAGTATGGGCATATGCCTCAAGTTCATTCCAAAGATTACTTTTCTCAGGAGATTTTAATTTTAAGTTAGATAAACTTTTTTCAAAGCTTTCTAATGAAAGAAATCCATTTGCACCACTTTGCACTCGTGATTGGACTATTTCAAACCATTCTTCTTGCTCTGATTCAGTAAGTAACTCTGGATAATTCCTTGCCTTAAAATTTAAAAATAATTTTAATAGCTTCCTATCTTCAAAAGTTGGATTGAAATCTCTAATTTCCTCAATTGAAAGGTTTTGAATTTCAGTGCATACTGCCCTATCTTTGTTACTTATGAATCCATCATAAAGAGATTGATCAATATCTTGACTTGGCTTTCTATCTNTATTTTTNTTGTATATTAATTGAACTTTNTCTTCAATTTGCTTTTGATTATTTTGAATAAATCTCAAATTANTCATNCACTTATCNATATTNAGTTTTANTTTTTCAATTAATGCAGGNGAAAGCTTGAANCTATCATGGTTTGGACTGCATACGAACATTGGGCTTTTATTAAAAACNAATTCACTAAGCTCTAATTTATCAACTCCCTTTGGTAGGTCAATTTTTTTAGAAAAAACAAGTGTTTTTAATTCATCAACTTCCAATTCTAATAATAGTTCAGGATCTTGATTAAGATTAAAAACGATTGCACGNTCTGCATAGTCAGGATGATAGCTGATTGCTGTAACCATTTTTGTGAATGCACATTTATAGCCAAAAGATGATGAAGTTAAAAGCATAGGATGAAGAAGACGAGCCTGCTTACTAACTTCTTTTTTTTCATTTAGGCTTAGTGCATAATTATAAAACTTTGGCTGTGTTGTTTTAATAATCTTTGCTATACCTATAGTTGCCCTTACATCAGCCATTGCATCATGTGCATTCGCATGCTCTATATTATTAGCAGGAGCAAGGTGATCAAGCCTAAAAATAGGCCTATTTTTTTCATTTATAAACCAATTAAGGCTATTCTCTTCCTTGTGAGCATAGCAAAATCTAGCTACATTAAGGATATCCCATCTGGTATTTCCATTTTGCCAGTGCCACGCATATGGATCTAGAAAATTTCTAAATAGGGTGTGACGAGTGTATTCATCATCGAAAGCAATAGAATTGTAACCAACAATGCAGGTATCAGGCGTTGTAAACTCTTTATTTATTTTTTTAATAAACTCATGCTCTATGAAGCCTTTTTTTTCACATAATTGAGGAGTTATACCAGTTACCGCGCATGCCTCAGGAGCTGGTAATGAGTCATGTGTTGGTTTGCAATAAAACATATGCTCTTCGAGAATATTAAGATCCTCATCAGTTCTAATGCCTGCAAATTGAGCAATTCTTTGAACTTTTGGAGAAAGTCCAAAAGTTTCATAGTCATACCAGTAGAATGTTTTCATAAACTCTCATATTTTTAAACATTATATATGGTTAAAAACTTTTATATAAATTTGAATCTAATTCTAACTTCTGACTGTTAAAAATTAGACGTACAGAGATACTTATGACTTACCAAAAATAAGAAATTTAAAATATAAAAAACTGATTTTTTTTAGATTTGAGAAACCTAAAAAACAGTTTAATAAGTTGCTTTAATTTAAAAACCCAGCGCTGAGGCTGGGTCTTAATAAAATAATTCTAAAACTATTTCGGAACTACGTTAGCCGCTTGCGGGCCTTTAGCACCATCTTCAAGTTCGAATTCTACTTCTTGACCTTCTTCTAATGATTTGTAACCATCACCTTGAATAGCTCTGAAGTGAACAAAAACATCATCTCCACTTTCTTGTTCAATAAAACCAAAACCTTTTTTTGCGTCAAACCATTTGACGCGTCCTGTTGTTGTCGACATGCAGTCTCCTAAAAAAAAATAAAACATGGAAAAGATGCAACTAACCTAAATTACTGTGAAACCGTCCTACTATGAAGCAACAACACAACAACAAATCAGCTGAATTTTAACCAGCAAGCCAATTTTAACCTAAATATATAAGAAAGTAGGTTTATTTAAGGATTACTCTTATCGAGTAAACTTATCTTTTAGGCCTGCTTTTTGAAAACTTCCTATCTTTATTTCTACGAGGCTTACCAGTCCTTTTTCTTTTGGATGGTTCCCTTTTAAAATGACTTGTTCTCTCTCTATGTGAGGTTGAGTTATTTTTTTCAGTCAACTCTTCAATGTTGAGTTTTTTATCAAAGACTCTAGTATTTTTTAGGATTTGAAGAGTTTCTTTTGGCATTTCATCAGGTAAATCTACAGTTGTAAAGTCTTCATAAATTTGTATTGCACCTATAAAAGCACTACTTATTTCAGCTTCATTAGCTATTGCACCTAATACATTTCCTGGTTTGATATTATCTTTATGACCAACAGCAATCCTATAACGACGCATTTGAATTGATGGGTTATCTTTTAAGGGGTCTGCGTTTATGGAAACTGATAATTTGCTTTTATTACCTTTATCAAGTGAAGCTTGATTTATTTCTTTTTCGTTTAGCAGTAATGGTTCAGTTCCTTGAGCCATCAGAGCTAATGCTGATGCTATTTTAAAAGCATCTATCTCATGCTCTTTTTGGTAAGTAAGAATTAATTCTTCAAAGATAGCAAGTTCTTGGTTATTTAGAGTGTCTGTTATTCTGTTTTTAAAGTTAACAACCCTTTGCTCATTAATAATTTTCGCTGAAGGAAGTTGCATAGGATCAATTGGTTGACGAGTAATTCTTTCAATTGTCTTAAGCATTCTTCTTTCACGAGGCGCAACAAAGAGTATAGCTTTACCTTCTCTACCAGCTCTTCCAGTTCTTCCAATGCGATGAACATACGATTCAGGATCTTGTGGTATGTCATAATTTACAACATGTGATATTCGTTCAACATCTAGTCCTCTTGCTGCAACATCTGTTGCAATAAGGATATCAATTTTTCCATTTTTAAGTTGCTGAATAATTCGTTCTCTTTGCCTTTGAGCAATATCACCATTAATGGCTTCAGCAGTGAAGCCTCGCGCTGATAATTTTTCTGCAAGATCTGCAGTGGCAGTTTTAGTTCTGACAAATATAAGTAAGGCATCAAATTCTTCAACCTCCAAAATTCGAGTAAGGGCGTCTAATTTATTTACACCACTTACAAGCCAGTATCTTTGGCTAATAGTTTGCGCTGTTGCAGTTTTTGTCTTAACTTTAACTATCTTAGGAGTATTTAAAAATTTTTCTGCAACCCTTCTAATTACATCTGGCATTGTTGCAGAAAAAAGAGCAATTTGACGCTCTTTTGGCAGTTTCTCCATTACCCATTTGACGTCATCAATAAATCCCATCCTCAACATTTCATCAGCCTCATCAAGTACGAGTGCTTTTAGTGAGTTAAGTTTAAGTGTGCCTCTTTTTAAATGATCCATCACTCGACCAGGTGTACCTACAACTGCATGAACGCCTCTTTTAAGGGGTCTTAATTGAATATCATAAGATTGTCCACCATATATAGGCAAAACGTGAAAGCCTTTGAGATGTCTAGCATAGGTTTGAATGGCCTCAGAAACTTGAATCGCAAGTTCCCTGGTTGGTGCTAAAACTAAAAGTTGAACTTGATTATTACTTATATCAATTCTGTCAATCAATGGCAAAGCAAAAGCAGCAGTTTTACCAGTTCCTGTTTGCGCTTGACCGATGACATCATGGCCATTCAGTAAGTGAGGAATACACTGCTCTTGAATTGCAGAAGGGGATTCATAGCCAACCTCATCGAGTACCTTTAGCAGTTCTTTAGAAAGGCCAAAACTATTAAAATTTGCACTTAATTCCTTTTCGGACATTTTGATGGGGGGAGTAAAAAAGGTGGCTATTATACCTTCATTTGACTTTCAACAGATAGATGACCGCATAAGTTCTAAATCAAATCCATGCCTATAAATTAACCTCGCCACTTTATTGAGCAGCCCATTGAGGGTATCTGCTCTTTAGGCCCTTTTCCAGTATCTGCAACATTCAACATTGCTTCAAATAGATCTCGCCTTGCATCTGATACAGGCTCAATTCTGGATTCATCTAATCGACCTCGGTATTGAAGTTTAAGATCTTTATTGTAGCCAAAAAAATCAGGAGTACATACTGCCCCATAGGCTTTTGCAATATCCTGAGTTTGATCTATAAGATATGGGAATGGAAAATTAAGTTCAGAAGATATTTTTTTCATATTTTCAAATGAATCTTCTTTATATGTATCAGCATCATTCGACATAATTGCAACACTATTGACGCCTATTGGAATAAGGTCTTTGGTGTCACGAATTATTCTATGAATAATGGAATTAACGTATGGACAGTGATTACAAATAAACATAACAAGCAAACCATTTGGGCCTTTTAAATTTTCAAGGTCGTAATAATTACCATCTACTCCTTTTAAATTGAATGCAATTGCAGGCAAATTAAAATCACACAGAGGGCTTTCAGTTTTGACCATTTTCATCTCCAAACATATAGAACTTCATTAGCTTATATTAAAAATATTNAAAGTATTCTGATCACATTGNTCAATTACTTGATCNACAGAAAGTTTTTTTATTCTTGCAATTCTCTCAGCTACTTGAATTAATTCATCAGTATTTTTTCGATCATCAGTCTCAATAACTATAGATTCTATTGGTAAAAATTTAACAATATCATGNAGCTTNTAGGCATGAGGATTGGTNAATGNAGATCCAAAACCAAAAGAAAAGTTTATTTTAAGTAAATTCTCAGCTTGCTGGAGGCTNCCAGAGAAGGCATGAATGACTCCACGAGATTTTGANTAGGANTTAAGTAAATCAGTAACATCATCAGTAGCATTNACAGAATGAATGATTAATGGAAGATCAAAACGAGTTGCTAAGGCAACTTGTTCATCAAAAAAAAATCGTTGGGTATTTTGATCTTTAACTTTAGTGTAATCAAGACCACATTCACCAACTGCGATTGGNTTTTCTTCCTCAATTTTAACCTCAAGATCATATAAATCTATCATCTGATGATTTTCTACAAACCAAGGATGTATTCCAAGTGCAAAATGATTATTTTTGCCATTTTGACTTGAAGCTATAACTGCATCCCAGTTATCTTTTCCAGTTGAGGGAATAATTACCCCAGTTGTTGAGCTTGAGAGTGAATTGACATTGTCAAAATCTAAATGAATTTGAGAGTTAAGCATTACTTCCTTTGTTATCTAATGGATAATATAATATTAATTTTTACTACGAGTAAATGCAATTGTTTTCTAAGGAAATATCGCAAGTTAATCTAATATTGTTTGTTACAGGTTTTTTAACAATAACAGGTAATTTTACATTTTTTGAAAAAACAATTCTGGTTTATCCAATATCTGAAAATTTATTTTTTTTATTTTCTTTATTTTTCTTTTTATTTAATTTTTTAGCAGTATTGCTATTACTTATTAGCTTTAGATGGACTATAAAGCCAATTTTAATTTTTCTATTGTTAGTTTCAGCAAGTGTTAGTTTCAGTATCAATAATTATGGAATTGTTTTTGACCATAATATGATTGCAAATACTTTTGAGTCAGATTTAAGTGAGCTCCAAGATTTAGCAAGTATTAAACTAATCATCTACCTTTTTATATTTGGCTTGTTACCGTCAATTTTTGTATGGAAGGTAAAACTTAAAAAGATTTCTTTTAAATCGCAACTCTGGAATAGAGTGAGGGCATTATTAATTTTAACTATTGTTTTTATAATTATTGTTTTAACGTTTTCAAAGCATTACTCATCTTTTGCAAGAGAGAATCGAGATTTAAGGCTCTATATTACGCCAACCTATTCGCTTTACTCTTCAATAAAGTTTATTAATTCTAAAATTGAGACTTCCACAGAATCTTTTCAGGAAATTGGCCTTGATGCAAAAATTAATAAGAAATCTGACAAAAGACGCTTAGTAATTTTTGTAATTGGTGAAACTGCAAGGCGTGATCATATGTCTATTAATGGCTATGAACTGAAAACAAACCCTTACTTAGAAAAAGAAAAAATTATTTCATTTACTAATATGACTTCATGTGGAACAGATACAGCATGGTCTGTACCTTGTATGTTTTCCTTACTTGATAGAAGCAACTATTCACACAAAAAAGGAAAAAATATGAGTAATGTNCTCGATTTAATTTCNCATGCAGGAGCAAATGTTATTTGGNTAGAAAATAACTCGAGTTCAAAAAGTGTTGCAGATCGAATAATCTTCAAAGATTACCGGACATCAAAGTTAAATCCTAAATGTAATCCTGAATGTAGAGACGAAGGTATGTTAATAAATTTGCAAGATTATATTGATGAACAAAATAAAAAAGATACCTTAATAGTTGCATACAATGGGTAGTCATGGCCCAGCATATTACAAGAGATACCCAGAAGAATTTGAAGTTTTTAAGCCCGTTTGTAAAACCAATCAACTAAATGAATGTACTAATAAGGAAATTAATAATGCTTATGACAATACTATTCTTTATACAGATTATTTTCTCTCAAAAGTTATAGAACTTCTTAAAAGAAATTCAAAAGAATCAGATACCGCAATGTATTACGTCAGTGACCACGGAGAGTCATTGGGTGAAGGCGGTCTTTACTTGCATGGTATGCCATACTTTATGGCTCCTGATGAGCAGATTGAGGTTCCTGCTTTTATGTGGTTTGATGATTCATTTTCCAGTCTTTTAGATATTGAATTTATTAGGAAAAATGCAGCTCTCCTCACTCCCATGATAACTTGTTCCATACTTTATTAGGTTTAATGGATGTTGAAACTGAGCTTTATCAAAAAGACATGGACTTAACTTTAAAATATTATGAATTTATCCATTATTTGACTATTCAATAGATTGAGCATTTGCCTATTGAAAACTTACACCATCAATCAAAAGTGATTATAATAGTCCGATTATTCTGAAGTGACATAGAGAAAAGAGTTATGAAAACATTTAGTGCGAAAGCTCACGAAGTTAAAAGAGATTGGTTTATAGTCGATGCAGACGGTAAGACTCTTGGTCGTCTTGCAACTGAAGTTGCATCTCGACTTCGTGGAAAGCATAAGCCAGAATTCACTCCACATGTTGATACTGGTGACTATATTGTTATTGTAAATGCAGCAAAAGTTGCTGTAACAGGTAATAAATACAATGACAAAATGTACCACCATCATACTGGCTATGTAGGAAATTTAAAATCAGTACCTTTTAAAGATTTAATTTCTAAGAAGCCTGAAGAGGTTATTCAAAAAGCAGTAAAAGGAATGTTGCCAAAGGGCCCTCTAGGTCGAGAAATGGCAAGAAAAATGAAAGTTTTTGCAGGCAGTGAGCATTCTCATGCAGCGCAACAACCACAAGTATTAGATATTTAAGGCATATTTTATGGCAGATAAAGAAGTTTATTACGCAACAGGAAGAAGAAAGACATCTGTAGCTCGAGTTTATATGACTAAGGGTAAGGGAGTATTTACAGTTAATAAAAAGCCAATGGCTGAGTATTTTGGAAGAGAAACATCTTCTATGATTATTAACCAACCTCTAGATGTTGTTGATATGCATAGTAAGTTTGATTTTAATATTATGGTTAAAGGCGGTGGTGATACTGGACAAGCTGGTGCAATAAGATTAGGTGTTACCCGAGCTTTAATGGCTTACGATGAGTCAACTCGCTCTGATCTTCGCAGTGCAGGTCTTGTAACTCGTGATGCTCGAGTTGTAGAACGTAAAAAAGTTGGAAGAAAAAAGGCAAGAAAGAGCGAGCAATATTCAAAGCGTTAAGAACGTACGCAATTTTTTTCCAAAAAAACCCGCATTCTGCGGGTTTTTTTATTTATATAGTATTATTTTTAGTTAAGAATATCGAATCTCTCAAGTTGGTTAAATTGAATAAGTGATTTAATTGAATCAATATATTCATTACCAGGGTTTGCGTAATTACCTAAGCCTTCTGCCAATAAAATTCCTGAAAGAGGTTTCAAATCATCCCTCTGATTCTTTCTTATTAAGCGAAGTTCTTCATAAGCATAGCTTCTATTAATATTAAGAACGTAATAATCAATGCAATCTTCCAGAGATATAAAGCTAGCTACTTCATGATTAGCATTTTCATCTCTATTTTTAGGAATAACTCCACAACCCTCTGAGAAGCACCAAATACCAAAGTAATTATTAAAATTTTCAGCAAATCTTGATCTACCCCAATTTGATTCATTTGCTGCTTGAGCAAGAATTAGGGAAGGAGGTAGGATATCAATAACCATCAGTAAGTCCTCTTTTGAGGCTGGACTATCAACACGATATCTTAATGCTAATTTGTTGAGCTCAATTGTGCTAAGTTTATTATTTAATATTGATTCTCTTAACTCAATAATTTCAGCATTTTTTTGAAGAATTTTTGGAAGTAGGTAATTGAAGAAAACTTCTTTTCTGACAACTGTATTTTCTATTGACTTAAAGCTAGGTTTGAAAGAAGATAATGAAGCAGAAGAGACAAGAGTACTTACAGAAAATAAAGTGACTAAAATGCAAAGGCTTTTTAGGGCTTTATTGATATTTCTATATTTATTGACCATCAAATAATCAATTTATCTATTGAAATTAGATGTCATTATCCAGTAAAAAAAATGTTTTTATCTATTTTTTTTAAATAAAAAAATTACCATCTTGATTAGCCCTTTAGTGATTAAATTGGAGTTCACAAAGTTGTTTATATAGTTCAGAGCTATCTAATAAGCCTTTGTGATCTCCCTGTGCAATTAATTTTCCTTGATCGATAAGCAAGATGCGATCTGCATGCATAATAGTAGCTAATCTATGAGCTATAATCAATGTAGTTCTACCCTGCATTAAGTCCTTTAAAGCAGCCTGAACTTTTTGTTCACTACTTGCATCAAGAGCGCTAGTGGCCTCATCTAATAATAGTATAGATGGATCTTTGAGCATTGCTCTTGCAATGGCAATACGTTGACGCTGGCCTCCAGATAAGCGAACACCTTGCTCCCCTAAATAACTTTTAAAACCATCAGGAAGTTGGTCTATAAATTCTATTGCATATGCCTTAGTTGCAGCGTTATTAATTTCATTTTCTGTTGCCAAAGGCTTGCCATATCCAATATTGTGAGTGACGTCAGCAGAAAATAATGTTGGTTGTTGTGGAACATGTCCAATACTGGATCGAAGGTCATTTGGATCAAGATCAACTATGTTAATATCATCTATCTTAATGCTGCCATTGGTAGGGTCATAAAACCTTTGAAACAATTCAAATATAGTCGTCTTTCCTGCTCCTGAAAGACCAACAATAGCAACTGTTTCACCAGCATTAATATCAAAACTGATGTCTTCTATGGCATATTGTTCAGCCCTTGAGGGATAACTAAAACTAACGTTCTGAAAACTTAAAGATAAAGGCCCTTTACTTAATTTTTTTGGATTAGCTGGAGCAATGATTTGAGATTCTTCTGTAAGTAACTCTATTAGNCGTTCTGTTGCTCCAGCAGCTCTTTGAAGTTGTCCATATATCTCNGAGATGACAGCGACTGATCTAGCAACCATGATTGCATAAAAAACAAAAGCAGCTAACTCACCTGCNGTTATGATTCCAGATGTTACATCCCTACCACCAGTCCATATCATTGCNCCAAGACCNGTAAAAACAAGAATCATTGCTGCTGCAATTAAAAGTGAGCTTTGCATGATGCGTTGTTTTGCTGCACTAAAGGCTTTTTCTACTTCGATACTAAATGCTTTTGATTCTTCTGGCTCNCGAGTAAAACTTTGAACTACTTTAATGTTTTGAACTATTTCACCAGCATACGTNCCAATATCAGCAACTCTATCTTGGCTTTGCCTTGAAAGAGAACGNAAACGNCGTCCATAAATTATCATTGGAAGAAGAATTATAGGAACACTAATTAAAACTATAAGCGCTAATTTTAAGTTGGTAATAAGCATCATTGTTAGCCCACCTAAAAATAACAGGGCACTACTTAGAGCCATTGAAATTGAAAAGCCAAAAATTGATTGAAGTAATGTTGTATCCGTAGTCAAACGTGCATTAATTTCACCACTTCTATTTAATTCAAAATAATGAGGATGTAATGTTAGTAAATGTTTAAAGACAGCAAGTCGAACATCATTGCTAACTCTTTCACCAATCCATGACACAAAATAGAAACGCACAAAAGTGCTAACGACCATAATAAGTAAAACAAAAAATATAGTAAGCATTGCTTTACTATTTAAGGTGTAGAGACCTTCATCAATAAATAATTTTATTCCCTGTCCAAGTAAAAGAAATGCTATAGAGCTCAAAATAAGGGCTATACTGCAATTAAGGCAACTTTCTTGTAGGGCTTAATAAATGGTGCTAAACGAAGTAAGAGGCGTAGATCTTGTTTCTGAACATTTTTTTTACTATCAGTAATTACTCTATTGGCTAAACTCATTTTTTGAGGATTTGTTTAAAATAAATTATTTGAAAGGTGTTATTCTTGATTTGTTTTTCTAAGTAAGAGTTCATTAACAGCATCTATAGGGGTCTTTATTCCTTGTGTCACTAACCTCACTTGTTCACATATTGGCATCTCAATTTTTAATTGATTAGCAATATCAATGACTAACTTTAGGGCACTAAAGCCCTCAACGGTAGCATTTATATTTTTCAATGCTTCTTCAGCATTTACATTATTTGCAAGTTCTTTACCAAAGCGTCGATTCCTTGATAAATCATCTGAACAAGTAAGAATTAAATCACCCATTCCAGAGAGTCCTTGGAAAGTAATCTTTTCTGCACCCAGGGCAACTCCAAGCCTAGTCATTTCTGCCAAGCCCCTAGTAATAAGAGCAGCTTGAGTATTTGCTCCAAAACCAAGTCCATTGGCAATGCCTGCTGCAATTGCGAGAATATTTTTTACTGAGCCACCAACTTGAACTCCAACGATATCAGGATTTGTGTAGGCGCGTAATGTTTTGGTTTGAATAATATTTGCCCATAACTCTCTGGTACCCTCATCCATAGAGGCAACCACNATTGCTGNTGGTTTCCTCTCNGCAATTTCAGCTGCAAAAGTTGGTCCTGAAATTATGCAGGGATGGTAATTNGGTAATTTTTGAGAAAACGTTTCATGNAGNAGTCCTCCTGTATGAGGATCAAGCCCTTTAGTTGCCCATGCAATTGGCTTCATATTAAGGTAAGGCAAAATACTGTCTAGNACACTATTAAATGAAGAGCTTGGAGTTGCTATTAAAACAGCACTCGATTTATCAATAACATTAAAGTTATCAGTTAATGAAATATTTTTACCAAAAGGAACACTTAAAGCCCAATGCTGGTTAGCAAGGCTATCTATTGCACTTTTATTTTTGGTAATGAGAAATATTTGATCAAATTTATTACTTAGAGCAATTGCTAGTGCGCTTCCCCATGCGCCAGCTCCAATAATAGTTAGGGAATTTTTCATATTATTTATTTTTTTATTGGAAGTTCAGCTTTAAGCCAGGCGTTAAAGCCACCTTTAAGATGGTGGACATTTTTGAATTCATTCTTACAAAGTAAGCTGGCAATATGATCAGATCGAGTACCATTTTTACAATAGACAAGGATATTTTTTTCTTTATCTAGAGTGTCTAGTTTGCTTTTAAGTTCTCCCATTGGAATATTAATATCATCATTGATAAATCCAGAAGATCGCTCTTTTTCATTGCGAACATCTAAAACTATTAACTCATCATCATCCATTAGAGAGACGGCACTATTAGTATCAACAACCACATATTTTTTAAATTTCTCACCATAGATGTTAACTATAAGTAAAGCAATAAGAGCAAAAAGTGTTCCAGTAAGAAGGAGTTCGCCCTGTAAAAATTCAATTAATTCCATCATTATTTATTGTCCTGTAAAAAAGTATTTAGCATTTGATGTCCATGTTCTGTAAGTATTGATTCTGGATGAAATTGCACACCTTCAACAGCATACGAATTATGTCTAACACCCATTATTTCTTCTGTATCTCCCGATTCAGTATTGGTCCAAGCGGTTATCTCAAAGCAATCTGGCAATGATAGTTTGTCTGCCACTAGAGAATGATAGCGAGTTGCATTAAGAGGATTTTTTAAACCTTTAAAAACACCTTGTGCAGTGTGATGAACTGGAGAAACCTTACCATGCATTATTTTTTGAGCACCAATTATATCTCCACCAAAAGATTGAACAATTGCTTGAAAGCCCAGACATACGCCTAATATTGGAATGCTTCCAGCTAATTTTTCAATTAACTCTAGAGATATACCAGCCTCATTTGGAGTGCATGGACCCGGAGAAATAACAATGTATTGAGGTTTTAAAGTCTCAATTTCACTAACTGAGATTTCATCATTACGATAGACGTTAACTTCCTGACCAAGCTCACCAAAATATTGAACCAAGTTGTAAGTAAATGAATCATAATTATCGATCATTAGTAGCATAAAAACCCTATTTAAAGCTGATAACTATATTTATTTTACAGATAAAAATGAAACAAAGTTAAGGCACTGAAAGTAGCAATTGGTCTCAATAAATCCACACTTTTTTAGACGATTTATGTGGTCTTTTTTAGTCTCAGTAACAAGGACATTTTCAATTGCTTGTCTTTTATTGGCGATTTCTAATTCGCTATAGCCGTTTGCTCTTTTAAAATCTAGGTGAAGTTTAGTAATTTGATCTTGACTTTCTTTATCATCAAAATGGATTTTTTCACTAATTATTAGAACACCTCCAGGATTTAATCCGTTGTATATTCTTTCTATAAGTTTGGCTCTTGCATTTATATCAATAAATTGAAGAGTTAGGTTGAGAACAACAATCGATGCATTTTCTATTTCAATATCATTAACATCACTACAGATAACTTTTAGATTTTTTATTTTGCTAGATAAATTCTTTTGACACTCATTAACCATTTCTGGTGAATTATCAATGGCAATAAATTGATTATTTTTATGATTATTGTTAAGTGCGATTGCCAGAGTTATTGCACCAGTTGAGGATCCTAAATCATAATAGTTAGTATTATCTTTTCCATGCATCCGAGCAACCAGACCTACCATTTGTATCATTGACTCGTAACCAGGAACAGAGCGTTTAACCATATCATCAAAAACTTTAACAACACTATCATCAAAACGAAAGTCAGCAATATCAATATCATCGTTAAATAATTTATCACGCATAAAGTGTCTCCAAAAAAATCTCAGTTACTAATAAATTTGTTATACCAATTGAAAAAGTGGAGCGTCGCGCCCATACATTATTAAACTCACCAACCTCTAGCTGTCCTCGTTTTATATTTGGATCATTAAATAGGATTTCACCCAGTGGTTTAGAGCCAATTTTTAAAATTATATTAGTATCATCTGTATGAGGAATTACTGAGCGGGCAAATACTACAGGAGCATTTGAGCCTATTAACTCAACCTCTCTAACAAAGATTGCTTTGTGACTTACTGAGCCAAGCAACTTTAACTCACAATCAAAAGGTTTGTTTTTTTGTTGAGAGAGAACGTTAACCTTAAAGTCAATATATTTATCTCTTAATTTTGCAGTAAGTGATTGACTATCTAACAACCATTGACAGACATGCTCTGGAACACCTTCATCAGGGTTAAAAATTCGCCAATTAAATTTGTTAGGGTCAAACATAGAGGTCCATTTTACAAGAGTCTTTATGACTATTGAAATTTAGAGATTATTACGCATTGAAATAGTGGGTTTTTTCTTCATCTATCCAGCGTTCAATTAGTGCATTTTGATTATCTAAACTGGCAGTAAGCATTTTTGATGAGTAATATCCAGCCTGCTTTAGCAAATAAGAGTCTCTAACAATGTTCGCAATCTTCATGGAAGCAATTCCAGTTTGCTGAGTTCCTAAAATCTCACCAGGTCCCCTTAATTCTAAATCTTTTTGAGCAATTAGAAAGCCATCATTACTTTGTCGAAGTATATCCAACCTTTGTTTGGCAGTTTGACTAAGAGGTGATTGATACATTAATATACAAGCACTTTTTTCTGCACCTCTGCCAACCCGACCCCTTAACTGATGGAGTTGGGCTAATCCTAATCTCTCTGCATTTTCCACAATCATAAGACTAGCATTTGGAACATTAACACCGACTTCAATGACAGTCGTTGCAACTAATAAATCAATACGTTTTTCTGAAAAGTCTTTCATAATAACTTCCTTTTCAGACTTAGTTAATCTTCCATGAATCATAACAACATTTAAATCCTCTAGATTTGATGAAAGGTAAGTAAAAGTTTTTTCAGCTGATTCTGCTCTTAGAGCTTCTGATTCCTCTATTAAAGTGCAAACCCAATAGATTTGACGACCTTCATTAGATATTATTTTGATTTTTTTTATTAATTCATCTCTTCGAGTATTACTTAATGCAACAGTTTCAATAGCTTGGCGACCAGGAGGGAGTTCATCAATAATTGAAGTGTCTAGATCTGCATATGCACTCATAGTTAAAGAGCGAGGAATTGGAGTGGCAGTCATAACTAATTGATGTGGAGTAATTTTTGCTTTCTGAGAAAGAGACAAGCGTTGATGGACACCAAACTTATGTTGTTCATCAATTATTACTAGAGCTAAATTATTAAATGAAACTTTTTCCTGGAAGAGTGCATGAGTCCCGATGATAACTTGAGCTTCACCATTTTCTATAAGACTTAATTGCTCTCTTCTTTCTTGAACATTTTGAGATCCAGAGAGAAAGGCAACCTTAATACCTAATGGATTAAGATAAATAGAGAAGCTTTGGAGATGTTGACGAGCTAATATCTCTGTAGGAGCCATTACAGCTGTTTGAAAATTATTTTCAACTGCTTGAAGGAGGGCAAATACTGCAACTATTGTTTTTCCTGAGCCAACATCACCTTGAAGTAATCTAAGCATTGGGTTTGAAGATGCAATGTCTTTATTTATTTCTTCAATTGATCGATTTTGAGCCTTAGTCAATTGAAAGTCTAATGACTTTAAAAGCTTGTCACTTAAAGAATGATTTATTGAGAATGCAGTGGTTTTTTTAGATTTTCTGGCACTCTTAATTTTTAGAAGACTTAATTGATGCGTTGCAAGCTCTTCAATAATTAATCTTTGTTGCGAGATATGAGTAAAAGACTCTATTTTTGATAAATCTTCCCCTTGTTTGGGGTGATGGAGCAAGAATAAAGAATCCTTTAAACTCGGCATTGTATTGTTTATTATTTTTTCAAAATAATCATCTATTATTGAGGTATTAAGAGCCTCTAAGGCTTCATTAACCCATTTCTTCATTTTGGCTTGCGTTACTCCAGAGCAAAGAGGATATATGGGTGATAAGGTTGATTCCAGAAGTGGCTTTTGCTCTTGTGTTATAAGTCGATATTCTGGATGGTGCATCTCTAAGCCTTCTCTACCAACCTTTATTTCACCAAAGCATTGAATAGTTTCACCACGAACAAATGCTTGTTTTTGGTATTGGTTGAAGTGAAAAAATCTCAAAAGAATTCTGTGGTTTTGATTGTCAGATAGATAACAGAGTAACTGTCTATGTCTTGAAGGTATAACTTCAATCCTATCAATTGATGCCTCAATTAGAGACTCATCACTAATCTTAGCATCCGAAAGCTGAGTGATAGTAGTTTTATCCTGATAACGACTTGGAAGATGAAAAATTAAATGCTCAAGGGAATGAATTCCAAGCTGATTTAATCTATCAGAAGTTTTCTGTCCTAACCCACTAATCGAAATGATTGGATCAGAGAGAGATGCCATCAATTAGAAACTGTATGAATCTGAATTGATTACCATTACACCATCCATTTCAACACCAACGCCTTTTGGGAGAGCACTTACACCAATTGCTGCTCTTGCAGGGTAGGGCTCGGTAAAGTAAGTTGCC
>JGI24540J26637_10000373_pt1 | contig 18500 bp, 18 predicted proteins | sample NorSeaMetagenome_FD_26637 | JGI IMG/M metagenome (IMG submission 26637)
ACATCGCAGTCAATATTAATTGTGTTCTCACCTAACTGCTTTAAATCAACCGCAGCACGAAGAGATCGACCGATCAGACGTTGAATTTCTTGTGTGCGCCCACTCTGTTTTCCTCGCGCAGCCTCGCGGTTCATGCGACTATTTGTTGAGCGCGGCAACATCCCGTATTCTGCAGTAACCCAACCCTCGCCTTTGCCACGCAAGAAACGAGGCACCCCTTTGTCGACACTCGCAGTGCAGATAACCTTCGTATTGCCAAACTCAACCAAGACCGATCCTTCGGCATGACAGGTGTAATCGCGAGTAATCTTAACTTGGCGTAACTGTTCCGGCCGACGGCCGCTGGGTCTGGTCATAAATTTGCTTCCTAGATTGGGTTTTGTCGAAATTTGTCGGCGGAAGTGTAGCAAATCTAACACTACTGTGACCGCCTTTGTTACCATGCAACCATTAATTTAATTCGTTCGGAGATAATATGCCTCGCAGCATGACGGCATTTGCCAGAAACACCGCAGACTTTCCCTGGGGCTCAGTCACATGTGAACTCCGCTCTGTTAATCATCGATTTTTAGAGACTGGCTTTAGATTACCAGAAACCTTGCGCCAGGTTGAAATGTCGTTGCGTGAAATAGCACGTAAAAAGCTTTCCCGAGGCAAGGTGGATTGTTCTATACAGCTGGCCTTTAACAGCACCGATGCAACCGTTAACGCCGATCTTATCTTGGCCAAACAATATATTGAAATTGCTCAGCAATTGGCCATCCAGATAGACAGTCCAGCGGAGATCTCTCCTCTAGATATCATGCGTTGGCCAGGTGTATTGAAAGATCAGGATATTGACTCTGAGCACCTTCAGGCTGCGGCAATTGANACCTTCAAGGCAACGGTTGCCCAGCTACTTGAGGGTAGGCAACGCGAGGGGGACAAGCTTGCGGATATGATTGAACAGCGCCTTGTAGGTATTCAGGAACAAACCGCAATAGTCAGAGAAAACCTACCGGAGATTCTCGCCCATCAGCGCGCGCGGCTTGAAGAAAAGATGGTTGATATGAAGATTCAACTGGACGAAGGTCGTTTAGAGCAAGAGATGGTTATTATTGCCAATCGCTCTGACGTAGAGGAAGAATTAGATCGGTTAGAGGTGCATATTACTGAAATTCGTCGCGTCCTGCAGAGCTCAGATTCTATTGGTCGCAGGCTCGATTTTTTAATGCAAGAATTGAATCGCGAAGCCAATACTCTTGGCTCTAAATCCATTGCCGGCGTAACGACGCAAGCATCAGTGGAACTAAAAGTTCTCATTGAGCAGATGCGCGAGCAAATTCAAAACCTTGAGTAAAAAGGGTTACCTCCGAGTTCGTGACATTATGAGCTATAGAGAACCTAGTTTTTCTATGTAGCCATGATCTACCATGCAGTCTGAATACGTGGGGTTAGGAAGTATCGTCATATTTTCAGGGATTGGAATTCTATTAGCCGCAGCCCGGCATAGGTCATCAACATACTCTTGAGATTTTATATATTCGCGGTCTTTGTGAGCACAGCCAGAAATCACTAAAAGTAGTGTAACTGTACTCACAATAAAGATATTTTTCATGAATTACTCCTAGTAATTCTGGGCACCACTGATGGTTTAAATCGTACTGCCAATAACAATGCTCATGCCTACATCAAATTTGAAAAGTCCTTTACTACATAATCACCATCCGCCTCAGCGACAACTTTTCCAGAGGTATCTTTAACCACAATATGGATCGTGAAATCATAGCGCCCAGTTGCTTCGAGTGCCGCCTTCATGGTTTTGACATCTTCAGCTGTAAACTCAGTCTCAGCAGTAATGTCGGTCATCGCCGGTCGCATAAATTTTATATTCAATCCGGCAATAACTGGCTGATATTTTGGATTATCAAGGTTATGGGCAGCGATTAAGCCGCCTAAGTATTCTGCAGTCATCCATATAGGACCAGCATGAATTATGTTCACATGATTTTTGATATTGTTACTGAGAGGTGTGCGAGATCTATAAATACCGCCCTCAATACTCTCGACCTGTAAATCTAAAAAAGTATAAATAGGACAGGTATCCCGAGCTGCCTGCTGGTAGTGTTGTTTCAAATCCATAAATTGTTCTCGCTGGTTTTATACTGGTTGAAATACTAATAAACAGTTATTAGGCCTAAACCACCTTGTCACACAGCTTACTCAATATGTATTGCTAAGCAAGTACATACTATAAATATTTGCTTTTTACCTGTTCGATAAACTTAAGCCACACGTCGTTTGCTTTCCAGATTGCGTCCATATCTTGTCTCGCAATGTGCTCTGCTTCACGCAACTGAGTAATACGGTATAAATAGGTAAAAACAGCGCCTCGCCAATTCAGCTGGCAATGCGTTAGCGTAGCGCCACCACTTAATTCAAAGCGCTGCATGGCTACTACGTAATCATCAAAGTTTTCTAGGGTTGGATTGCCCCATTGCACCTCAATGTTTTTATAGTTCAACCCCACTGCTTGCATGAGATTAATTTCTTCGCGTCTATCTCCGGGCAGTAAATCAATTACGTTAGCAACGCCATTAGATTTCAGTGCTTCAAAATGGCCGCGGTTGGGCAAACCCGAACTAACCATTGCCGGCGTATTTACTTGGTAGTTCTTGAGCGTATTTAGCCTTAACGTAAGATCTTCAGCTGGCGCAGCAGGCCCTGAGTTAGGCATAAAAAGTAGACTGATAAACATCGCTATTAATAGTAATTTCATTGTATTTCCTCTGAATTGACCTTTAGCATACGCGTAAGGAGCGCACAGTTATCTTGCCATTTTAACCCGGTATAAGCGGCCCTATTTTTGAGCTAACAACAAAAAATGGCCAAGATTACGCGCCCACTGAGGTTTTCTCCAATCCGCATTGTTCCTTTTATTTTCGTGGTCTAAGCGTAATTGGCAGTCCATCAGTCGGCTTAGAGATGGGTGACTGCTGCACAGGCATTTGGTAGTCCATAGGCACGCTCCAGCGATAATTTTTTAGCATTTCAAACATCACGAGCTTTATTTGCATCTCAGCAAAATGAAGTCCGATACACATATGAGCACCCCCGCTGAAGGGAATCCAGCTATATGCGTTGCGCTTATGTTCTCTGCGCTCCTCGCTAAAACGAAGCGGATCAAACGCTTTGGGATCATCCCAGTAATCAGCGCTATAGTGAGTATGGATGGGAGAGGTCACTACCATAGCATCAGCTGGAATCGTATAGCCTCCAAACTCAAACGCCTTATTACTGAATTTAGGCAATGTTGGGAGTGGGGGATAAAGTCTCAACGCCTCCTTCATCACACAGTCTGTATCAATCATTTTACTGAGATCTTGTAGTTCCAGAACCTTTCCCTCTAGCGTCGACATCTCTCGCCACAACCGTTCCTGCCACTCAGGATTTTTTGCCAAGGCATAGGTCATGCTGGTTAATGCACTAGTCGTCGTATCGTGAGCTGCCATCATCAGAAAATTAATATGATCAACAATTTCTTGATCCGTGTAACGATTACCGTCCTCATCCTGTGCTCGACATAAAATCGAAAATAGGTCTTGGCCATCACCGGTTTTTCTCTCTTCGATCAGGGGCTGGAAAAAATCACACATCGTTTGACGGGCACGGATGCCTCGCCAAAGAAGAGTCCCTGGAAACGCAAAGGGAAACCGCCACATTGACGCAGCAACAGTTGCTTCAAAGGCCTTGTTTATTTTTGTAGCATCGGCCCCAAGATCCATACCCAAGAATACCGTTGCGGCTAAGTCCAGAGTGGTATTCTTGAACATTGGGTAAGCAAGGACCTGCTGATCGCCGGCAGTTGCTAGCCATCTTGCAATCGTACGCTCTATCTGCGGAGCCATTTGCGAAAAATACCCCTGCATTGCTTTGCTTTTAAACCCGGCCTGCATAAGCCTGCGATGATAACGGTGGTCTTCCGCATCACGTAACATCAATCCATTTGGAAAAAGACGGCCAATAATTTGATCCCACGCTTTTTTATTCGATAACGTGCTGTCTGGATTCAATAAAGCCAAACGATTGGCATCAGCTCCGAACAGGTGCACAACCTCCATTTTACCCACCTTATGCATCACCACGTTGCCATATTTTTGGTTCAAATGCTGGGTGTGTTTGAGCGGGTCAGAATAGCTCAGTGAGATCAATCGCCAAGACTCTAAAATACCGACTTTAATCGGGGTTAGCGGCTTGCTTTTAGCCGGCTGTGACGTGCTTAGGCTGTCCAACATATTAATGCCTTTTGAGTTGACTTAGATCAGGAATGTTCGTTTTGCTTCTGCCGAAGTGGTATAGAGAGCTAGTATAGTACTAGAAAAAAGAGTTTATACATTTTAGCGCACACAAATATAGCTAAATAAGTTAGCAGATCTGCGCAAAAGCGGTAATAATCAAACCTTATTATCTCGTTACTTGGAGTAAAACTTCCGCTGTTTGGCTGACCTAATCAGGGTAAATAATGTCTAAAGGTGCCGCTAAGTAGGCCGCTATCTTTAGCATACTCGACCGGCGGGGGCTTTCTATCGTTCCTTAAAACATTAACTCGCCTTCTCTGATTGGCTATTGGTTTGGTGGGGAATCTCCGCCCAGCTAAAGAGTCTAATAGGGTCTTTGATCTCGGTGCGGTTAGATACCGTTTCGTGCTTTATGGAATGCAGTGCATTTAACAACAGCGCGTTTTTTTAAACCTGTCTTCATGTAAACTACTCACCTTCAACGCTTGTGGAAAATTGATACTATGAAAGAAGGCATATTATTTATTATTTCTGCCCCATCAGGGGCCGGAAAGACCAGCTTAGTTGCTGAGATACTGAAGCGTGTTAGCACTATTAAAGCGTCTATCTCTCACACTACCAGGGCATGCCGACCCGGTGAACAGGACGGCGTTAACTATCATTTTGTTGATCAATCTCTATTCAAAAGCATGGTAGAAAATGATGCTTTTCTCGAGCATGCTGAAGTATTTGGGAACTATTACGGTACTTCTGAGCAGTGGGTTAGAGACACCTTGGCCATGGGTACTGACGTTATACTCGAGATTGATTGGCAGGGTGCGGCACAAACCAGGCGGCAGTTTCCCAACAGTAAAAGTATTTTCATTCTTCCACCCTCAATGCGGGCACTTGAAGCCCGATTAAACAATCGCGGGCAAGATGACGCTAACGTTATAAGCCAGAGGATTGCCGCCGCAAAAGACGAAATGAGCCATTATGCGGAAGCTGACTATGTAATGGTCAACGATGATTTTCAAGTAGCACTCGCTCAGCTTGAGGAGCTCATTTTGGGGAAAAGTGGTCATAGCTGTCCAATGGTCGATAAGGCACTCATTAATAATCTTCTTTCATGATCTTATACAAAACAATTCAGTTAGCATTACCCTTCCTTCATTGAACTGCCTAAATTAGCTCTATGCCCTGCCGCTGTTAGGATTAACTTCAATACAATCATTGTTGTTAACCCTTGACTTAGGTAAACTGCGCGACCGGTGCAAAGAAATTTGCAACAAACCAATATTTAACGTTTAAATTATCAGGGTCGTGTTAAAAATGGCTAGAATTACAGTAGAAGATTGCTTGGACCACGTTGATAACCGCTTTGAATTAGTCATGGTTGGCTCAAAGCGTGCTCGTCAAATTGCAGTAGAAGGCCGTCCAGCCTTAATTGATGAAGAAAATGATAAGCCCACAGTGATCGCGCTGAGAGAAATCGAGCAGGGGTTAGTCACCGCGGATATCCTTACCGAGGTGGTTCAAGATTATGAAATTTTAGATGCTGCTGACGTAGCAGATGCCGCTGCGGTAGCAGAGGCATCCGAAGAGCCCTCTGCATAGGGCTCCGCTCAATAGCCAGGAGGGTGTAACGCAGTGCTTCAAGGTCTCACAGACAAACTCTCCTCGTATCTTGATCCGAAAGAAGTTGATCGAATAAAGCGCGCTTATTTGTTCTCTGAGAAATGCCATGTTGGTCAAATGCGCCAGAGTGGTGATCCCTATATTACCCACCCCTTAGCTGTCGCTAATATTCTTGCCGATATGCGCATGGATCCTGAAAGTCTGATGGCGGGACTGCTGCATGACGTTATTGAGGATACTGGCGTTACCAAAGGACAAATCAGTCGTCGATTTGGCCGCACTGTTGCAGAGCTTGTCGACGGCGTTAGTAAACTCGGTGAAATAGAAAGCGCATCTAGAGCTGAACAGCAGGCAGAAAGCTTTCAAAAAATGACCTTAGCCATGTCGCGAGACATCAGGGTGATGCTGGTCAAACTTGCTGACCGTCTGCATAATATGCGTACTCTCGGTGTTTTGTCACCAGAGAAAAGACGCCGAATTGCACGAGAAACCATCGACATTTATGCACCTATTGCTCAGCGTCTGGGCATTAATGATATTCGTCTAGAATTTGAAGATCTTGGTTTTGCCGCCATGTATCCGCTGCGCCATCGCCGGTTGAGGGAAGCTCTCAAAGCCTCAAGAAAAAATCGCAAGGAAGTGGTCACTGAAATCCATCAAGCGATCGAGATGCGCTTAGAGCGCGAGTCGGTAAATGTGGTCGTTAAGGGGCGAGAAAAACATCTTTGGAGTATTTACCTTAAGATGCGCGAAAAGAAGAAGTCTTTTCGTGACATTATGGATGTATTCGCTTTTCGTCTGGTGGTGGATAATGTTGACGACTGCTACAGAGCGTTAGGCATAGTACACAACATTTATAAGCCGGTTCCCGGCGAGTTTAAGGACTATATTGCTATACCCAAAGCCAATGGTTACCAATCGTTGCATACCCTGTTAGTCGGTATGCACGGTGTTATCATCGAAGTTCAAATTCGGACCAGAGAGATGGATGCGATGGCGAATTTCGGCATTGCCGCTCACTGGGAGTATAAGTCTGCCACCAAGAGCACTGAAGTTAACCGGCGTCGAGCTGCAAGATGGGTTCAAGGCCTGCTTGAAATGCAGCAGAAAGCTGGAGATTCACTTGAGTTCCTAGAGCATGTAAAAGCTGATCTTTTTCCAGATGAAGTTTATGTGTTCACACCGAAAGGTAAGATCATAGAATTACCCACCGGTGCCACTCCCATTGACTTTGCTTACTCGGTGCATACAGGCTTAGGAGACAGATGTATTGCGTGTCATATTGACGGACAGCTAACACCTCTTTCAGAGCCCCTACAGAGTGGCCAAAAAATCGATATCGTCAGTGCTCCGGGGGCGCAACCAAACCCGAATTGGTTAAATTTCGTGGTCACCGCAAAAGCCCGCAGTGCTATTCGCCACTTTCTCAAAAATCAACAGCATGAAGAGTCGGTTGATTTAGGCAAGCGCCTGCTCGATCAAGCCTTGGGCAATTTAGGAACGAGCTACAAACAGTTAAAAAAATCCCAAATAAAGCGTTTATTGAAAGAAACCGGTGCATCAACCTTTGAATTTGTTCTGCAGCAAATTGGTCTTGGCAACAGTTTCCCGTTTGCTGTAGCTAACCTAATGATCTTGCCCAGCAAACGCAAGGTGTCGGATGACAACAAAAACCGTAATTTGCCTGTGGTAATTGATTCCTCTCAAGGACTTGTATTGCAGTATGGACGATGTTGTCACCCCATTCCTGGCGATCCCATCCTCGGCCATATGACACCTGGAAAGGGGTTAGTTATCCACCTCGAGTCCTGCCGCAACCTTAAAGAAATTCGTTTAAATCCCGAAAAATGTATGTCCTTAGTTTGGTCGTCGGTCATCAAGGGTGAGTTTGCTGTTGAGCTTAAAGCAGAGGTGACGCCAGAGCGTGGCTTTATAGCAGCTCTGGCTTCAAGAATGACAGAGGAAGATGCTACTATTGAGCATATCAGCGTAAATGAGAAAGATGCTTTTACAAGCATTGTAGATGTGGTGCTAACAGTGAGAGATCGAATCCATCTTGCTGACATAATGCGTCGCGCTCGCAGCTTAAAATCCGTGCGTCGCATTTATAGAGTGAAAAATAAATAATACCCTATTAGGAAAAGCTTATGTCAAATAAAGCAACTATTTATACCGACCAAGCGCCAGCCGCCATTGGCACCTATAGCCAAGCGGTAAAGGTTAACAATACCGTTTATTTATCCGGTCAGATTCCTCTTGACCCGCAAACTATGGAAATTGTCAGCGATGATATCGCGACTCAAATTAGCCAAGTATTCGATAATTTAACGGCTGTTTGTGAGGCTGCTGGCGGAGATCTCAGCAGTATTGTGAAACTCAATATATTTTTGACCGACCTCAGCAACTTCCCCATTGTCAACGAAGTTATGGGTCAGTACTTCGTCGAGCCTTATCCTGCTAGAGCGGCAATTGGAGTAAGGGCACTCCCGAAAGGGTCTCAGGTAGAAATGGACGGGATTCTCGTCGTTTAGAGTCAGTGGTAATGGCTCAATCACTTAAGCTGTTAATTAGCGACTGATAACCCTCTCGATAGGTTGGGAATGCAAATTGATAGCCTGCCTTTATTAGCCTCTTATTGCTAAGGCGACGCAGCAATCCTCGGCTAGACGGTTGTTCTGTCAGGCTTACACCAAGCTGCATAGCTAACCAGTCTCTCAGTTTATGCTGTGTGACTGGCTCACAATCTGTTGCTATATACAAAGACTCTAAAGGTTTTTGTGATAAGTGTTCTTCAATTAAGTAGGTGATAACCCCTGCACAATCCTCGCTATGAATGCGATTAGTCCAATATTCTGGCTCGGCAGGACGGCCAATTCCACTCTCAACCTCACTGATTAGTCGATGGCGCCCCGGACCATAAATCCCGGAGAATCTAATCACAATATGTTTACAGCGTAATTCACTGATGTTGTGTTCCGCTTGAAGCAATGCTTTGCTAGAAAGGCTAGTGGGTAGTGGAGGTGAGTGCTCATCTACCCACCCGGATGAATGCTCACCAAAAACACTCGTACTAGACACCCAAATTACCAATGTCGGCTGATAGGCTGCTTGGTTAATGACAGTACTTAGTGCTTTTGAGGTTTCAACATAGGCCTTATGGTAGGCGTCCTCGCTTCGTGAACTGGGTGTTAGCGTTGCCACGACAATATCAATTTTTCCTTTAAAAACGTTGACTAGTTGCTGTTGATCAGCCAAATCAGCGACGATCGGAGTTATCCGATCAGAGAATAGAAAAGGACTGCGCCTTAAACCAAAACATTGATAGCTAGAATCAAGATTTGTAGCCACACGCTGACCAATATCACCACAACCGGCTAACAATATTTTCAATTATATCCCCCAAATCGATTAAAATTAGCTATGATTGGTGATCCATTATCAAGAGGCACCAATGACACTAACCGAACTACGCTACATTGTCACTTTGGCACAATCTCAACACTTTGGTAAAGCTGCCGAGCTATGCAACGTCAGTCAGCCGACTCTGAGTATAGCGGTTAAGAAACTTGAGAGTGAACTTGGTGTTAATCTTTTTGAGCGTTCCAAAAGTAATGTCCGCCCCACACCAGTAGGGCAGCAAATTATTCAGCAGTCACAGCGTGTTTTGGACGAGGCCTCAACAATCAAAGATATTGCACAATCAGGTAGTAATCAGCTCAACACGCCATTGCATATAGGCGCTATTTTCACCATTGGCCCCTATCTTTTCCCTCACTTTATCCCACCATTGCGAAGTACAGCACCAGATATGCATCTTGTGATTGAAGAGGGTTATACCAGTAGTCTAAGGAAACGACTTAAAAGTGGCGACGTAGATGTAATCTTGATATCACTGCCCTTTAGTGAGCCTGATATTGTTGTACAACCCCTTTATGAAGAACCTTTTGTGGTCCTTTTACCAAAAGATCATCCGTTAGCCAATCGAGCGGCAATTAGTACGTCAGATTTGGACAACGAAAATTTATTAATGATGGGCGAAGGACATTGCTTTAGAGACCAGGTCTCTAAAGTTTTACCGAACATAAACCAGTATGAAGCCTCCGATGCGTCAATTAGCACAATGACAGAAGGTAGTTCTCTTGAGACACTTTGCCACATGGTGTCCTCTGGACTTGGAATCACGGTATTACCGAACTCTGCGGCTATTGGAGCGGCAGATCGAACTGATGGCTTAGTTATTAAGCCCTTTTCAGAGCTCTCGCCGTCGAGAACCACAGCCATAGCTTGGCGCGCAAGCTTTCCACGCCATAAAGCAATAGATGCTCTGCGCAATGCTATCCATGTCAGTAATTTACCTGGGATCATTAAAACTGGATGAGCACCCAAAACCTAGACAGAATGAGCATTGACACTTTGCGAGGCGTTGGGCCGCAGCTCTCCTTGAAATTAAATAAACTTGGCTTGCACAACGTGCAGGATCTGTTGTTCCATCTGCCCCTACGCTATATAGATAGGACCAAAATAACCCCTATTGGTGGCATTCAACCACAAACAGAAGTCGTTATTGAAGGGGAGGTACGTGCTAGCGATGTGGTGTTTGGCAGAAGGCGGAGTTTAGTTTGCCGTTTACAAGATAATACCGGCACTACCACGCTGCGTTTTTTCCATTTTAATAAGGCACAGCAAGACCGTCTAAAAGTCGGGGCTCGCTTGAGATGTTTTGGCGAAGCTAGACGAGGAGTGTCAGGTGTCGAGTTCTATCACCCCGAGTATCAGCATCTTGATGCCAACCAGCCGCGTCAATTAGAGGAGACCCTAACGCCTATCTACCCAGCTACTGAGGGTATTACCCGAAGTCGTATTCGAGATCTTTGTGCTCAAGCTCTAACTAAACTAAAGAATCACCCCATCACGGAGCTAGTGCCAATATCTCCTGATGATGGGCTCCATCAGCAGCTGGCATACTCTCTGATCGATGCTCTGGAACTTTTACACAACCCACCCCCAGGAACTGCTTTACATTTACTAGCGGCAGGGGAACATCCCGCACAACAGAGACTCGCCGCTGAGGAGTTAATTGCTCACAATCTCAGCTTATTGCGATTGCGGCAAAAAATTCAACAACAGAGCGCGCCGATTCTGGGTGAAGACAAAACTGCAAAGTCCGCGTTTTTAAAACAATTAAATTTTCAACTCACTGGCGCTCAAACAAGAGTCGCTGATGAAATAAATAGAGATATAGAGTCCACCGTGCCAATGCTTCGCTTGGTTCAAGGTGACGTAGGATCAGGAAAAACAGTCGTTGCGGCTCTAGCTGCACTGCAAGCCATTGCCAATGGTAAGCAAGTCGCACTAATGGCTCCTACCGAAATTCTTGCTGACCAGCACCGTCAAAACTTTGAGCAATGGTTCAAACCATTAGACATACGAGTCACTTGGTTAACGGGGAAAATCAAAGGTAAGGCCCGTGCACTTAAATTGTCAGAAATCGCTGACGGAAAGGCGCAGATGGTTATTGGCACTCATGCTTTGTTTCAGGAAACTGTGGAATTCAATGATCTTGGCCTAAGTATTATTGATGAACAGCATCGTTTTGGCGTCCATCAACGACTAGCTTTGCGGCAGAAAGGCTTTGTCCCCAATTCCTTTTTACAGACAAGTGGCTGTGCTCCTCATCAGCTAATAATGACCGCAACACCCATACCGCGCACATTAGCTATGAGTGCCTATGCTGATCTTGATTGCTCTGTGATCGATGAATTACCGCCAGGACGTAAGCCTATAGACACCTTGGTATTGAGTAATTTAAGACGCAATGATGTTATTGAACGGGTGCGTGCTTCTTGTGTAAATGGTCGTCAAGCCTACTGGGTTTGTACTCTGATTGAAGAGTCAGATGTTTTAGAAGCTCAGGCGGCAGAAGTGACTGCCAGTGAACTGCAGTTAATGCTGCCAGAATTGTCAATTGGCCTTATACATGGGCGTTTAAAACCTAGAGAAAAGATTGAGATTATGGAGGCCTTTAAACAAGGCAACATTAATTTNCTGGTGGCGACCACCGTCATTGAGGTTGGCGTTGATGTGCCCAATGCAAGCTTAATGATTATTGAAAACTCAGAACGCCTAGGCCTATCCCAATTGCACCAATTGCGTGGCAGAGTAGGCCGAGGGACAGAGGCCAGTCACTGTGTTTTGCTTTATAGTCCACCGCTATCTGGGAATGGTAACGCTCGGCTTAAGATCATGCGTGAAACCACCGATGGTTTTAAGATCGCCGAGAAAGATCTTGAGCTGAGGGGTCCTGGAGAAGTTCTCGGCACTCGCCAAACCGGTAATATGCACTTGCATATTGCAGATCTGCAGCGAGACGCTCATATGTTGCCAGATATCAAAGTTGTCGCGGAGAAATTATTACTCAACTATCCTAAAAATATAGACCCACTAATTCGTCGCTGGCTTGGACGCAATGAGCAATATGCTCAAGCCTAAAAAAACCGTTAAGATGGTTGATAAAAGTATTTCATTTTTTTGACAAGCTCTTATAATGCAAAAAGTCAGGAGGTCCTCAATGGTATTTAGTAATTCAATTTCAAACCTGTTTGGAAAATCCCCTATAAGGCCTCTTCAAGAGCATATGTCTCTGGTTGTGGTCTGTGCCTCAAAGCTAGAGCCCTTTTTCGAGTCAGTCATTGCCAATGATTGGCAAACAGCGAGTGAAGTCTTTGATAGAATTTCTGATGATGAGAACCAAGCCGATGAGTTAAAAAAGCAGTTCCGTCTAAACATGCCGAAAAGCTTGTTTATGCCTGTCTCCCGCGGTGACTTACTCGGTATTTTGGCCCAACAAGACAATATAGCCAACACCGCTAAAGATGTATGTGGCATTGTCTTGGGCCGCGAAATGGATATTCCTACCTCTTTACAGTCTGATTTCATTGCCTATGTTAAAAGCACTATTGAAACCTGCGAAAAAGCCCGTACAGCCATCGATGAACTAGACGAATTACTTGAAACTGGATTTACTGGGCAGGAAGTCAAGTTTGTCAAAAAATTGATTCGTGATTTAGATGCGCAAGAACAAAAAGTTGATAAGAGAGAACGCAAGTTGCGCCATCGATTATTTAAAATAGAAGGCGACATCCCACCAATTCACGTTATGTTCCTCTATAACGTCATTGATAATATTGGTGAAATAGCTGACACCGCCGAGCGCGTGGGTAATCAACTCGAACTCCTACTAGCAAAATAGTAATTAATTCAAGAGACTGATGGCTATGGAACTATTTACAGAGTACGGGACACTGCTGATTATCCTCGCTGGATTGTTTGGCTTTTTTATGGCTTGGGGTGTTGGCGCAAATGATGTAGCCAATGCAATGGGTACGTCCGTAGGCTCCAAAGCACTCACTATCAGGCAGGCTATTTTAATCGCCATGGTTTTCGAGTTTGCGGGTGCCTATTTAGCGGGAGGAGAAGTCACTTCAACTATCCGTAAAGGTATTGTTGACACTGATGTATTTATAGACTCTCCAGACCTTCTTGTCTTCGGCATGCTCTCCGCGCTGCTGGCTGCTGGCACATGGTTGATGATTGCTAGCTTTAAAGGCTGGCCTGTGTCCACTACACACTCTATTGTTGGGGCCATTGTTGGGTTTGCCGCGGTGGGTGTTTCCACGGATGCAGTGAACTGGTCTAAGGTCAGTACCATTGTCGCCAGTTGGGTGGTATCCCCGGTAATTGCAGGCACCATCTCATTCGCCATTTTCCGTAGTGTGCAAAATCTTATTTTAATTCAAGACGATCCTTTTGAGCGTGCCAAGAAATATGCGCCTATGTACATGTTTGCTGTAGGCTTTTTAATGGCGATGGTGACCATCCTCAAAGGGCTCAAGCATGTTTTTAAAGACATTGGTGTATCACTCAACTTTGGTGAGTCAGTAGTTTGGGCGATTATGTTTGGTGTTTTTGTTGCGATTATTGGCTCCTTTTTACTCGCGAGAGTGGAGCGTGACGAGGCTTTGGAGGCAAAAAATCGCTTTGCTAATGTCGAGCGCGTTTTCGCGGTACTAATGATTTTCACTGCCTGTAGTATGGCTTTTGCGCATGGTTCCAATGATGTAGCTAATGCCGTGGGTCCTCTGGCTGCCGTTGTAAATGTCGTTAACTCTGGCGGTGATATTGCGGCAAAAAGCTCGATGCCTAGCTGGATATTATTACTAGGTGGGGCAGGTATCGTCTTTGGTTTAGCAACCTATGGATTCAAAGTTATGGGGACCATTGGACGAAAAATTACTGAATTAACGCCAAGCCGAGGGTTCGCTGCTGAATTAGGAGCCGCGGCTACGGTGGTCTTCGCGTCCGGCACTGGACTGCCAATTTCTACTACCCACACCTTAGTGGGGGCCGTCTTGGGCGTGGGTCTTGCTCGTGGTATCGGCGCACTAAATTTGCGTATGATAGGGTCAATTTTCTTATCTTGGGTCGTTACGTTACCCGCCGGTGCTGGTTTAGCCATTGTGTTTTTCTTTTTCTTCAAAGGCGTGTTTGGTTAGAAAGGCTTAGCTATTAGCGTTTTTTTTATCAGTACTCACTGCCCTTGAAAAAAACACTAATGGTATTGCCAAGGGTCCGAATAAAATTCCCATCCATAACCAGAAACGGGTATCTGCGTGACGCTCATTAGCCACGGTGTAGCACACATAAGCACTTGCTAGAGTAGCCAAGAAAAAAACTAAAGCTAAGGGCATCTTAAAATCTCCTATANCGGAAAGCGTAGGCCCGCACTAGCGATATTAAAGCCGCGAGCGCGCACCGCTTTTGCTTCCTGACTATTTACACTAAGTAAGGGGTTAGTATGATTCATATGAATAAACCAGACTTTCTTCCTTTGCTCTTTGGGTAACATTGATAGGGCGTTCATGGTTTCAACTACAAAAGGATGCGGGATCTGAGACATATCTCGCCCTGGCAGTTCCTGGTTATCATAAAATGTCGCATCAATTAGGGCATAATCCGTAGCCTTTACCTGATCTGCAAGATTCTTCTCCCACTGAGACCATTTATTAATATCGGGAATAAAAAGCGCGGTTTTGCTAGGGCCTTTTATAGAGAAACCGACTGTTTCAGAAAATTCATCTCTGTGAGGCACTAAAAAGGGGGTGATCTCAAGATTTTCAAACTCCACCGGTAACGCGTCACTCAGAGGCTCTAAAACGATATTCTTAAGGTTAACCAGTTGACTCCAAGGGCCATTATTACGCAAATATTGCCTCATCTTTGGCATCACATAAACGGGGAGTTGTTCAGTTCCCATGGCCTCTCTTCCCAAATACATCAGTCCAGTATAGTGCCCCATATGTGCGTGGGTAATAAAGACTCCAGCCAGGTCACTATTTGGGGCTTCCTGCTCCAGCAGAAAAAGTTGCTCCGGGAAATTGGGAGTTGCCTCAAAAAGATAACTTTTTTGGTTTTGATGGTCAACAACAGCGAGTGATGTCGCACTTAGTCTTTTTTCTTTATTAAGCCACCCAGGCATACAATGAGGTTTAAAACAGCCTGCTTGAGGAAACCCCGCGTCTTGAGCAACTCCTAAAATATAGAGATAAGGCGGGTTAGTCTGAGCATTAGATAATGTTGGTATCATCAAAAATAATAAAAAAACCATCTTTCCAAGACGAGTCATGTTGCCTCTATTGCTTTTTTATGGACACTAATGGTGTCACTGTCATGAATTTTTTGCATCTTTGGGTGACCAATCTGGAGGCCCAAAGATATACCCAAGAATCTCATCAAACGACTGTGCACCTTTGACATCGGACACTATGGCAGACCATGTATAGAACGTTATTTTTACGGGATTATTTGTCTCCAAATTTTTCACCAGCCCAAAAATAACGGGTGCCTGCTCTTTTGAATAGGTACCAAAGAGTCGATCCCACACAATGAAGAAATTACCATAATTGCTATCAACGTATTCAGGGTTAGTCCCATGATGCACTCTGTGAGTAGAAGGTGTATTGAAAATTCCATCCAACCAACCCAATTTATCGATCCACTGAGTATGGCCCAATACACCCCAAAGTCTTGAGAAGAGAGCCACCACTACGGTAATACTGGGATCGAATCCCACCAAAGGCATAATTATATAAAACGGTGTCTTAGAAATAGGGCCAAACCATGCTTGCCTGAATGCAACAGAAAAGTTCATCTCCACACTAGAGTGGTGATTCATATGGATTGCCCATAAAAATCTAATTCTATGAGCGCTGCGATGATACCAATAAAACACAAAATCAATCATCACTAGGGTCAGCAGCCACGCTGCCCAAACAGGCATTACGTCATTAACTGTTAAGACTCTGAACTGGTAAAGGAAAAAATAAAGACTAAGGACGAAACCTTGAGTAATGAGTGACACAAAGACATTACCCGCTAATAATCCAACCGTACCGCCAGTATCTCCCAGCTTATAAAACTGACGATTTCTAAAAGCTGAAAATACCGCCTCCAGACAGATAAGTCCCAATATTATGGGTATGCCTACGGTATAAACATCAGTTGTGGTAATCGTTGGCAACAGTGGTCTCCAAAATAAAAAAGTAAGATTTTAAATTATTGTATCATTGAGCATAACGACTAATTTACAATCTCAAAATCGGCTGTTTGATGATTGTCACTGGAAAGACTGGCCGCCATAGTATCGCGACCCGCTCTTTTAGCCGCATAAAGTAAATTATCCACGGATAGCAAAAAATCTTCAGAGCTGTCATTTTTGGTAGGGTAGAGAGTCTTGAGTCCAATACTTAAGGTAATAATAGGTTTGGTTGATGCGTTCTCATTTGGAATTTTTAGACTCCTCACGTTTTTAGTAAGTTCATCAATCACTTGGACGGCTCCAGCTTTATCAGTGTCGCCAAACAACAGTACAAATTCTTCACCACCATAACGTGCACAGATATCATCTGGGCGTTTAGCTACTTTTGAAAAAATAGATGCTAAAAAAGTTAAGTACTTATCGCCAATACTGTGGCCATAGGTGTCATTGACTTGTTTGAAATGATCGATATCAATCATAGCCAGAGAGATAGGTGTCTTCATCCTGATACTTCGTTTCCATTGATAGCTTAGAGCTTCCTCGAAATTTCTGCGGTTAGGGATGCCCGTCAAGTCATCTAGTCTTGTAAGCTTAGCAACGTCCTCCTCTGCATTTTTTCGCTGTGTAATATCGTTGTGAGTAATAACAAGATACTGAGTGTCCGTGAGCACAAATTGACTGACCTTCATCATAAACCATCGCTGTCCCACTGAAGAGTGGCAGGGATATTCAAGATAATAACAGTCTTGTTCAGCTCTAGATACCTTCCGTATTCCCTCTGCAGCGCGTGCGGCATCAGCATCGCCACTTTCTGCAGCAACATCACACACTGCAAGGTAATTGGCTCCGCCCCAATCATAGGTAGACAGAAATCCGTTAGCACGGCCAAATTCATTCCAGTGTGTGTTGGCAAAAACAACCTCACCACTGGCCTCAATCACCACAATACTGTCGGTACTCACATCCAAAACTGACTTTATAAAATCATAGCTATCTGGCACAGCACTCTCCTGCATATAGCAAGGTAGACGATAAATTTTGTCTGCTACTAGGCCTCAATAACAGCCCTATAGCCTTTTGAATTAGGGAGCGACGGTAATACAAAACGCTCTTCCTCAATGCTAAATTCTCCACCACTATGCAGCTCTACACTAGCAAACTTTGGGGTCCAACTCACCACTTTGGTAACGCTCAGTCATTGCGTCTAAATTCAGCGCTTTTAACTTTGACGCATTGCCGGCGGTTCCAAATGATTCATAGCGAGCGGCAGCTATATCTTTCATCGCAATAATCGTCTCTTTCAGAAAAGCGCGTGGATCAAAAGCACTAGGGTTTTCTGCTAAGAACTTGCGTACTGCTCCAGTTGATGCCAGCCGCAGATCAGTATCAATATTAACTTTGCGCACTCCGTGCTTAATCCCCTCACAAATTTGTTCGACCGGTACACCATAGGTCTCAGGAATCTCACCACCGTATTTATTGATAATCGCTAACCACTCCTGAGGAACTGATGACGAGCCATGCATTACCAGATGAGTACCCGGGATGCGCTCATGTATGGCTTTGATTCTATCAATTGCGAGAATATCTCCGGTCGGTGGGCGGCTGAATTTGTAGGCCCCGTGAGACGTACCACAGGCGATCGCCAAGGTATCTACCTGTGTTTTTGCAACAAAATCTGCAGCCTCCTCAGGATCGGTGAGCATCTGCTCAAGGGAAAGAACACCTTCTGCACCAACCCCGTCTTCTTCCCCTGCTTGACCGGTTTCTAGTGATCCTAAACATCCAAGTTCACCTTCAACCGAAACTCCGCACGCATGCGCCATCTCTACGGTACGTCGCGTAACATCAACGTTATAATCATAGCATGACGGTGTTTTACCGTCCTCTTCAAGAGAGCCGTCCATCATCACCGAGGTAAAACCTAGCTGAATGGAGCGCTGGCAAACTGCTGGACTAGTGCCATGATCTTGATGCATACAAACAGGAATGTGTGGCCACTCTTCAACTGC
>JGI24540J26637_10000375_pt1 | contig 18458 bp, 19 predicted proteins | sample NorSeaMetagenome_FD_26637 | JGI IMG/M metagenome (IMG submission 26637)
CTTGGAGGAGTGAAAGAATCTTTATATCAATATTATCTAAATTATCTCGTTTCATATAAATTATGTTATACATTGTCATATAATCACGCAAGATTATTACAAGGATAAATTAAAATGGTTAGTAATGTATTACCTGATTGTTGGATAGTTTCTTCGGGCTTAAAAGGTTGCGAGAATCAATGCATCGGAGTTGCAGAAGAGTTAAAGCTAAAGTATGAAATAAAAAAAATTAATCCCTCATGGCTAATATCAATCATAGCACCTTATGGAAAACCAAAAAATAATAAAAAAATTACCGCTCCATTTCCAAAAATTATTATAGGAGCTGGTCGAAAAACTATTCCATATATAAAACACATTAAAAAAATTTCTAATAGTAGGTGTTTTACTGTTTACCTTCAAAATCCTAAAATTAAGACTAATAATTTTGATCTTGTTTGGGCTCCCAATCATGACAATATTAAAGGAAAGAATGTAATATCAACATTGCTCACCCCAGGTAGAGTTTCGAGTGAGCTTTTGAAGCTAGAAAAAAATAAATGGAATAATAAATTCCAAGATATCCCTAAACCATATTTGTCAGTGCTGATAGGAGGAAAAAGTAAGGCCTTTAATTTTTCTGATAAAGAATGCTTAAATATTTTAAGTTCAATTACTAGGGCGATTGATTTGGGCTGGACACCACTTATTTCTTCATCGCGAAGGACTCCAAAAAAATTAATACTAGGAATACAAAATTTAATAAAAGGTAAGCCACACTATTTCTATGACGGTAATGGAGAAAATCCATATTACGCCTTCCTTGCGATATCGGATGCTGCATTAGTAACACCTGACTCAGTCAATATGATTAGTGAAACTCTAATTGCAAATCTACCGACCTATATCTTCAATCTAAAATGCAAATCAAAAAGAATTAGTAGTTTTTTATCAACCCTAGAAGATGAAAAATATATAAAAAAATTTGATGAAACTATTGAAATATATGACTTTAAAAAAAATAATCCTACAAAATACATAGCCGAACATATAAAAAAAATTAAAACACCACTAAAAAGTATTAATTAAAATTAAGAATCCTTTATAATAGAAAAAATCTTAGAGAGTTAAATATGTCAGATACTATTCATTCAAAAGTTTTAATACTTGGTTCTGGTCCTGCAGGATATACAGCTGCTATATATGCATCAAGAGCTATGTTAGAGCCAGTTTTGCTTACAGGAATTGAGCCTGGGGGCCAAATGACAATTACTACAGATGTAGAAAATTACCCAGGATATTCTGATGTTATCCAAGGTCCTTGGTTAATGGAGCAAATGCGTGAGCAAGCTGAAAAAGTAGGTACTAAAATTATCCTAGATACAATAATTGATGTCGACTTATCAAAAAGGCCATTTATTTTAACTTCTGATTCTGAAAAGAAATACTCCTGTGACTCTTTAATAATATCTACCGGTGCTCAGGCTAAATGGCTTGGCTTAGAGTCTGAAAATAAATTTAAAGGCTATGGAGTATCAGCTTGTGCAACATGTGATGGTTTCTTCTATAAAGAAAAAAAAGTTGTTGTTGTAGGAGGCGGAAATACCGCGGTAGAAGAAGCTCTATTTTTAACAAATTTTGCTTCAGAAGTAACACTTATTCATAGAAGGGATGAATTAAGAGCTGAAAAAATACTCCAGAAGAAACTATTTGATCATCCAAAAATTAATGTGATATGGGATTCAGAGATTAAAGAAATCNTAGGTAGTGATAGCCCTCCAAGTGTAGAAAAGATAATTGTAAAAAATATAAAAAATGATGAAGAGATNAATCTCGATGCAGATGGGGTGTTTATAGCAATAGGACATAGTCCTTCTTCAAAGATATTTAAAGATAAGTTAAATATTACAGATACTGGCTATATAATAACTGAACCAGATTCAACAAAAACATCATCGATNGGTGTTTTTGCTGCTGGTGATGTAACTGATGANAAATATCGTCAGGCTGTAACAGCCGCAGGAATGGGTTGTATGGCCGCCCTAGAAGTAGAAAGTTTTTTATCTTCGAATAAGAGTTAGCTTACTTTAAAACTTTTGAAGTCGAATTTAAAACTTGGCTTTCAAGATTTGGGCTAACCTCTTCAACATCCCTCATTTCTGAGTCTAAAACCTCTTTAATATTCGGTATTGCCTCGGCAACGTCTGAACCTGTCATTAAGCTAACTTCCGAAGGACTGAAGTCGTCTGTTTGATTTTGACCAAATAAAATTGACTGTAACTGTCTGTTAGGTTGTTGAGCATTAGGTCTTATTTCACCTTCAGCAGGGGGTCTTAAGTTGTACTCAGGAGGAACTATCAATGGAGGTTTTGTGAGAATTGTAAATTCATCTGGAGGCATTTTATTAGTCCCCAGAACATCAGATAATTCACTTCCGCAACCCGAAATAAGAGATATGTTAAGCATAAAAATTAAACTAAAAAATAATCTAAAAAACATTCAACCCTCACTAAGAATTTCTAAAAGAATCTTTTGTAGAAAACATTAAAACAGATAATCCACCAGAAACTATTGCTATATCAGCTATATTAAATACATACCAGTAATAATCAAAAACATGAAGAGAAATAAAATCAACAACCTTTCCATATATAATTCTATCAACCATATTTCCTAAAGCTCCACCAATAATTAGACAAAGACCAAAGGATAAAAATTTTGAAGTAGAGCTCCTTATCCAATAAATCAAATAAGCTATTATTATTACTGATAAGACTATTAAAAATATTCTTTGTATCTCCCCTCCGTTACTAAAAATACCATAACTAATGCCGGGATTATAAACCAAAACTAGATCTAAAAATCGTGTAACAAAAACCCTGCCTTTGTTTTCTAACTCAAAGAAATTTAATAAAAAATATTTACTAAAAAAATCAATCAAAAAAATATTTAAAATTATTATAAAAAAATTAAAATTAAATCCTTTTTTAGCCACTTATTTCCCTCATTACATCTGCATCTCTTATACTTAAGTCCGGATAATCTGGATCTGTTCCAACTTCAGGAAGAATTTTCCACGAACGATTGCACTTTCTGCCATTTGAGAGGTTACACTCTACTGAAACCATTTTCATTTCATCTAATCTAAACGCATCTGAGGGTCCATCACCCTCTTTTAAGATAGCTTGAGATGTTATAAAAATTTCAGCCAAATCAATATCAGAAAAAATTTTCAAATACTCTTTGTCAGAAATAAAAACAGTAGGGAATGCCTCAAGGCTTGATCCAATTCTTTTTTCCTGTCTTTCTAATTCAATAGCACCGGTAACTACTTTTCTTACAGATCTTATCTTTTCCCACTTCGCAAAAAGCTCTTTATTATTCCACTCCTCATTAACTTCAGAAAAACTTGATTCATGAATAGAACTTTTATTATTAGGAAATCTAGAGCTCAATACTTCCTCGGTTGTAAAGCACAAAATAGGGGAAAACCAAACAACAAGGTAGTTAAAAATAATATCGAGAACTGTTCTTGTCGCTCTTCTAGACAAGCTATTTGGGCTATCGCAATATAAGGTATCCTTTCTTATATCAAAATAAAAAGAAGATAAATCAAGGTTTGAGAAATTTAAAAGATCCTGGAAAACAGATTTTAAATCATACTCTCTATAATTCTTTTTAACTTTCTCATCAATAATTGATAGCTTATGAAGTATGTATTTTTCAAGTTCAGGCATTTCATGATAAGGAACAATCTCTTCATCCTTAAATTCATGAAGGTTTCCTAAAAGAAAACGGAATGTATTCCTTATTTTTCTATAAGACTCAACATTGGCTTTCATTATTTCTTGTCCAACCCTAAGGTCTTCAGTAAAATCAGAAGAAACAACCCATAATCTAACAACATCTGCACCGTATTGGTCTATCAAATCGTCTGGTAAAATTACATTACCTAGAGATTTTGACATTTTTCTTCCATCCTTATCCATAACAAATCCATGAGTAAGAACCTGCTTAAAAGGTGCTTTACCTCTAGTACCACATGACTCAAGTAGAGATGACTGAAACCAACCTCGATGTTGATCGGAACCCTCTAAGTATAAGTTAGCAGGTGATCCTAGGCCGTCCTCACCCTCCAAAACAAATGCATGCGTTGACCCAGAGTCAAACCAAACATCTAATATCATTAACCTTCTCCCACTCATCGGAATTATATTTATCACCTAGAAAATGATCTGATTTAATATCAAACCAAGCGTCAGAGCCTTTTTGCTCAAAGGATTTAGAAATTCTATCGTTTACATCTTGATCTTTTAGTGGCTGACCAGTTTCTTTATTTACAAAAATCGCTAATGGAACACCCCAGGCTCTTTGCCTAGAAACAACCCAATCAGGTCGTGACTCAACCATTGATTTAATTCTATTTTTACCTCGCTCCGGAATCCATTGAACCTCTTCAATAGCCTTTAGAGATTTATCTCTTAAGCCATTTTTCTCCATAGAAATAAACCACTGCGGTGTATTTCGAAAAATAAGAGGTGCTTTTGATCGCCAGCTATGAGGGTATTGGTGTCTTAGTTTACCCTTGCCAAACAAATTTCCTGAATTTATTAATTCAGAAATTACTGAACCAGTGGCATCACCAAGCGTTCCGTCTGAATTATAAACTCTTTTACCAGCAAATAATTTTACATTTTCTAGATAAACCCCCTCATCATTCAAAATAAAAGGTGGTTCAATTCCATTTTTAATTGCTAGCTCATAGTCGTCCTGACCGTGACTAGGGGCTATGTGAACAAAGCCTGTTCCCGCGTCTTCTGTTAAAAAGTCACCTTCTAAAATCGGTATATCAAAATCATAGCCACTTTCTTTAAATGGATGACTACATAGCATATTATCAAATGAACTTATTTCCTTAACAAAGGTTAATTCTGACTTTGAGGCTTTCTCAACATTACCTTTAAGGGCAGAATTAATTATTATCTTTTTTCCTAAGGTTGCAAGACTTCCCTCCTCAGTACTAGAAACCTTATAAAGTCCATATTGAAATTTAGATGAATAAGCAACTGCTCTATTNGCTGGAATAGTCCAAGGTGTAGTTGTCCATATCAAAATACTTGAATCAACCAAATCATCATCATTACTTTGAATTGGGAAATTAACCCATATAGTTGGCGATGCATGCTCTAAATACTCAACTTCTGCTTCGGCAAGGGCTGTTTTTTCAACAACTGACCACATAACAGGTTTGGACCCNCTATAAAGGTCACCGCTCATTAGGAACTTATGAAACTCTTTAACTATTATACTTTCTGAAGAAAATTCCATTGTAGTGTATGGATTCGACCAATTTCCTAAAATACCTAAACGCATAAATTGTTTTTTTTGAATTTCTATCCAATTTTTTGCAAAAAGACGACATTCATTTCGAAAATCATTTATAGGAATTTCTTCTTTATTTTTTCCTTCATCACGAAATTTTTCTTCTACTTTCCATTCAATTGGTAGACCATGACAATCCCATCCAGGTCGGTACTCGGCATCAAATCCATCTAACTGCCTAGACCTTACAATCACATCTTTTAAAATTTTATTTAACGCAGTACCCATATGAAGATTTCCATTTGCGTAAGGTGGGCCATCATGAAGAATAAACTTTTCTTTGCTAGCTGAGGATTCCCTTAATTTTGAAAATAATTTATTTTTTTTCCACACATCAAGAAAACCAGGTTCTCGTTCAGGTAAATTAGCTCGCATAGGGAGATCTGTTTTTGGTAAAAGAAGTGAATCCTTATAATCTACCTTATCTATATTATCGTCTGACATAATTTTCCTATTAAGAAAGTAACAATTTAATTTTTATTAATTAATTCAATCGCTTTTATTGAATCAACTGATATTTGTTTTTTCAATGAATCAATTCCATCAAATTTCTTTTCTTTTCTAATAAAGTCAATAAAAGAAATAATAATATCGTTTCCATATAGATCACCTGAGTAATCAAATAAATGAACTTCTAAAATAGGAGATGACTTACCAAATGTAGGACGAGTACCTATATTCGCAACTCCACCATAAGACAAGCCATTAAGCTCTGCACTTACCGCATAAACACCAAACAAAGGCTCAATCCATCCCTCCATCAAAATATTCGCAGTTGGGAATCCTATTTCCCTTCCCCTTTGATCACCTTTTATGACTTCGCCCTTTATAGTCCAATTACTGCCTATAATTTNATTNGCACTCTTTAGGTCGCCATTTCTTAAGAGNTCTCTTACGCTTGAGGATGAGAAAATATAATTTTTGTCCCCAACTTTATCAATAATTGATAATTCAATTTTTAATTTTCTACATATATCGTTTAATACCTTAACATCGCCAGCTCTATCTTTTCCAAATTTAAAATTATAGCCAACAATTAAATGTGATACTCCAATAGCGCTATGAATAATCTTTTCGACAAAGTCTTCAGGCGAAAGATTGGACATTTTTTTATCAAAATCTAAAATACCAAGAAAATCTAAGCCACATTTTTCTAATAAATGAGCTCTAGTTTTTAAATCAGAAATTAAGAAATTTTCATCCCCTGGTCTAAAAAACTTTCTTGGATGTGGATCAAAAATTAAAACTCCAGAACTACTATTTTTTTTTGTACTAATAGCTTTAGCTTTTGCAATTATTTCCTTATGGCCTAAGTGAACGCCATCAAAATTACCTAAGGCAAAAACGCCTCCTCTGGCGCCTTCTAAATCTTTAGTAGAATTTCTAAAAATTTTCATCACATCATTACCGTTAAATAACTTTTACTATAACATTTATTATACTAATTCGTTGATATAGTAAGTTGGGAAAACACTCTTTTTATTAATTGATTCCATTATATCCTCTGTTTTTTGACCAGAGAAAAGGCCACCTAAAGTCAATAAACTATCAAGATTATAGTTATTTGCTCCCTTTATATCTGTATCAATTCCGTCACCGATAACAATTGTGGAGTTAGCATCTCTTCCAGAAATAAGTTTAATTTGCTTAACAGCTTCATCAAAAATAGGAGCAAATGGCTTACCAATATTTATACTATTTCCTCCAATAGACTGATACTTTTGAGATATTGCACCTGCACAAGGAATTAAATCTTTTCCACGTTGAACCCAAATATCTGGGTTTGCGCATAAGAGTTTAAGATTTCTTTTTTTGGCCTCTTGAAGCAATGGTAGGTAGCTCTCATCATTCTCATTTTCATCATCATATAGGCCTGTTACAAAAATAAAGTCTGCACTATCAAAATCCACCCTCTCAACATTAACGCCATCGAATACATTAAGATCCCTATCTGGTCCAATATGATAGCAATTAGAACCTAGATTTCCATCATTTAAAATTTTTTGAGTTAAATCACCTGATGTAATGATTTTATCATAGCACTTTTCACTAAGACCCATTTTTTTTAAAATGATTTTAATTTCACTACTGGGACGTGGCGCATTAGATACCAGTATTACTGGGTAACCGATGTTTTTATATTTTAATAAACATTCAATACTTGATTTAAATAATTCTTGACCATTATGAATAACACCCCAAATATCACAAATTATAGAATCATATTTTTCATCTATTTCTGAAAAATTATTAATTTTAATAGGTTTTTTTATTTCAATCGTCATTAAGGATTCACTATTATACTGTTGCTTATTCGTCAACTATTGGCTTCATTTAGTTTTAAACTCTGTTATTCTTATCAGATATTAAAGGAGAAAAAATGAATTTATTTAATTTATCTGGAAAAAGAGCTCTAATTACTGGTTCAACCAAAGGTATTGGCAAGGCAATAGCAGAAAGGTTTGCCGAGCATGGGGCTAAAGTTGTTATTTCAAGTAGAAAAGAGGATATATGTATTCAGGTAAGAGATGAAATTAATAAAAGTTTTCCAGATCAGGCTATTTCAATTCCTTGCAATATTAATGAAAAAAGTCAGCTAGAATATCTTGTTGAGCAAGCAAATAAGGTCTTTGGAGGTATAGATATATTAATTTGTAATGCGGCTTTAAATCCATTTTTTGGCTCATCGATGGATATCCCAGACGAAGCCTTTGATAAAATATTAAGTGCTAATATTAAATCCAATCACTGGCTGTCCAACCTTGTTTTACCTCAGATGAAAAAAAGGAAAGATGGTTCTATCATCGTAATTTCTTCAATAGGTGGATTGAAAGGCTCTGAAATGCTTGGCGCCTACTCTATCTCAAAAGCAGCAGATATGCAGTTAGTCAGAAATATTGCTGTTGAGCATGGTCCTGATAATATTAGAGCCAACTGTATTTCGCCAGGTATTGTTAAAACGCGTTTTGCAAAAGCACTTTGGGATAATCCAGAGATTTTACATAATACTACATCCCGAGCTCCATTAAGAAGAATTGGAGAACCTGATGAAATAGCTGGAGCCGCAATTTACTTAGCTAGTAATGCAGGAGCATTTACTACAGGCCAAAATATTATTATTGATGGTGGCGTAACAATTTCTTAGGCAAAAAATGAATCTTTTAATTCTTGGAAAAAAAGGTAAAGCTATTCAAGACGATCTTGAAAAAGGTCTTGATAAATCCTGGCGTATTTATAATTGGAATCCATCTGAAAGCTCAGAAATTTTAATTAAACTTCTTAAAATTGCAGATGTTGCGGTAATAGGCTCAGATGCCTTAATTTATGGTAATATTTTTAAATATATATCTTCGTCTAAAAATCTTCAATTACTTCAAATTCCCTTTGCTGGTGTAGAATGGCTTAACCCAGAATTATTACCAAAAACATTAATGGTAGCTAATGCTGCAGGACATGAGCAGGCAATGGCTGAATATATTATTGGAACAGTATTAGCTTTAAGCTTGGATCTTATATCAACTCATAATAATTTTAAATCTGGTTCTTGGGAAAAAACTGGAACATTATCTGATCCAAAAAGTATGCATAATGAAGTTTCTAAAAAAACACTAGGGATTTTAGGCTATGGACAAATAGGTTTCGAAGCCTCCAAAAGAGCAAAATCACTTGGAATGCAGACATACGGAATCAATAGAGAATTAAAAGTAAAAAAACCTAAATATTTAGATTGGCACGGTGGAATTAGTGAGTTGGATATTATGTTAGGTAAAAGTGATTTTTTAGTTCTTGCTTGTGACCTTAATGATACTACTAGAGGCATTATAAATAAAAAGTCTCTCTCTAAAATGAAAAAAGAAAGCTTTATTATTAATGTTGCTAGAGGTGATGTTTGTAATGAGAAAGATCTATTTAATTGTTTAAGAGAGAAAGTGATTGCTGGTGCTGCAATAGATACTTGGTGGATTTATCCAGATAGGCCTAAACCTGGATCCAAACCCAAGAAGAGTCCTCGGCCATCAGATTTTCCTTTCCATAAATTAGATAATGTTATAATGACTCCACACAATTCTGCGCATACAATGAATTCAGATAAAAGACGATCGAATTCAATTTTAAAGAATTTAATAGAATTTAAAAAAGGAAAAAAACCACCTGGTTTTGTTTTTTACGGAAAAAAATAAAATTTTATGGTATTGTAATTTTAACAAGAGAGATAAAAATGAACTCAAATAATGATAAAAAAACAGAAAGAATTACCGTTTTAGCTAAAGATTTTACTCCTGCAGCTATGGAATTTCATAGAAAAAATATGAGCGCTAGAGGATATAGAATGGAAGGAACAATCGTTCCAAGAAAGTTCCAAATGATCGAGGGTGTTGAAGAGGCTAAAGATTTGTTTGATGGTAAAGAATATTATGCTGTTACTTTTGTTAAGGAAGAGTAACTTATTCCAATACTCTTTCTTTTATGGTGTCTATCGTTTTAACGTCAATACCTAGCTCCTTAACAACAAAATCTTCAACTTTGTCATATTTATTATAAATTTCATTAAAAGCAGCGTTTATATAATTGGTTCGTGCCTCAAATAAAGGTTTAAGAAGCTCGGAACTATCATTACGCCAAGATTCATTTATTCTTGGGCCTTTGAAAAATTTATTAGTTAAAAGATAATCTTCAATTATTGTTTCTTTTTTTACTCCAATAACACTTAAAAAGAGCAAAGCTCCATATCCAGTGCGGTCCTTTCCAGCAAAACAATGAAAAACTATAGGTATTTCTTCATTAGCAAGCATATTGATGAATTTAGAATATGTATTTTTATGCTGATTTACATACAAAGTATAATGATCTTGCAGTTCATCAGCTAACTCTTGGCTAGTTACATTTTCTTTTGTTGCCAGCTCTTTTAAGTCCTGGGTACCAAGTGTTTTAATAGGTAAATGAAATAAGCGAGGCGAAGTTTTAGAACTAAAAGGCGAAGGAGAATCTTTCATTTCAATTTCGCTTCTAAAATCACATACAGTTTTAATACCAATTTTTTGAATTTTTTGAATATCGCTCTGAGTTAAATAAGAAAGGCTATCAGATCTATAAATAAGACCTTTTCTTAATCTCATTCCATTGCCTGTTTCATACCCGCCTAAGTCTCTAAAATTCGAAGTACCTTCAAGATTCAAAAGTCTATCATTCATCTTTTATCCTTAGTGCATAAGTTAATTTTAATATCCCAGTATTAATGCTTTTGAATACTTTATTTGGTAGCGGGGGAGGGATTTGAACCCCCGACACGCGGATTATGATTCCGCTGCTCTAACCAACTGAGCTACCCCGCCACAAAGTTTATATAGTTCAATAATGCTGTTAAACATGAGATGTCAAGATAAACGATTATCATAAATCCAGCCTCCTCCTAAAACACGAGATGAATTTTGATTATCATAAAATACGCAAGCTTGGCCTGGAGAAATACCTTCTCTTATTCCAGAGTCTAATTTTACACTCACACTATCTTTAGTAGAAACAAGATCAGCGCCTTCAAGATTAAGAGTGGAGCCAATTTTAACTTTAACTTTATAGGTTTGATTAATAAACTCATCATCACCTATCCAATTTACATCACGCAGATGCAGAATTTCTTTTTTTAAGTCTTCTTTGGATCCGACGGTCACATCCAGTGTAATTGGATTAATATCTATTACATACAATGGTTCTCCAACAGCAAGGCCTAAACCTCTTCGTTGTCCAATTGTAAAATTAACAATACCATTATGCTCAGCCAGGAAATCGCCGCCTTTTGACACAACGTTACCCTTTTTATAACCCTCGGGTTTTAATTTTGATAAAACACTCGTGTATTTACCATCGGGAACAAAACAAATATCTTGGCTATCGGGCTTCTGCGAAACCTCCAAACCTATTTCTTCAGCTATTTTACGAATCTCTGGCTTGGTAAAACTTCCCAAAGGAAATCGAAGAAAATCGAGCTGCTCTCTTGTAGTTTTAAATAAAAAATAGCTCTGATCTCTTTCAATATCCTTTGCTCGATACATTTCTCGTCCCAGTCTTCCTTTATGCGAAGATATATAGTGTCCTGTAACAAGTGCATCTGCATCAAGGTCTTTAGCAACTTTAAAAAGATCATCAAATTTAACCTTTTCGTTACACAATACGCAAGGAATAGGAGTTTCACCTCTCTCATAGGAAAGAGCAAAATCATCAATTACTTTTTTTTTAAAAATCTTCTCATAGTCTAGGACATAATGCGGAATATCTAACAATGAAGCTACTTTTTTAGCATCATAGATATCCTGGCCAGCACAACACGACCCCTTCTTCTTTGGTGACGATCCAGAATCATAAAGCTGAAGAGTAATTCCAATGGTTTCATAACCTGACGACTTGGCAAGAGCTGCTGCCACAGAAGAATCTACTCCACCGGACATGGCCACAACCACCCTTCCTTTCTTTGAAGGATTATGAATATCAAGATCAATTTTTGGTATCATACAATCTAAATATAAAATTTATGCAATTAATGCAATGAATTAAGAAAACCTTTTGTAGATAATATCATTATTTATTTCATTTAATTATTAAAATTGATAATAATCCTTAAATGAAAGAAAAAAATATACCAGCAGAGTTAGTTAAAATTGCTTATAAAGCTGGACTATTGATAATGGATATTTATCAAGAAAAATTTGATGTAAATACTAAAACCGATAATTCACCTGTAACAATTGCTGATAAAAATGCTGAAGAGTTAATTCTCAATGACCTATATAATATTTTTCCCGATATACCTGTAGTCTCAGAGGAAGCATATTCAAACGGAATACTTCCTGATTTTAATGATAAATTTTTCTTAGTAGATCCATTGGATGGAACAAAAGAGTTTATAAAGAAAAATGGTGAATTCACTGTTAACATTGGATTGATCAAAAATGAATTATCAGTCATGGGTGTTATTTATGCACCAGCAAAAAATATAATGTATTTCTCTGATGAAAAAAATAATGCTTATGAATTAAAAATTGATAAGAACTTTTCTGGTTCATTAAAAAATGCAAAAAAAATAAATACAAACTCTTATGATATCAAAAATTTAATAGCGGTAACAAGTAGATCGCATAATAATAAAAAAACTAATGATTTTTTAAGAGACTATAATATTCAAGAAACTCTTTTACTTGGCTCATCCTATAAATTTTGTTTATTAGCGTGTGGAAAAGCAGATATATACCCAAGGCTTTCTCCTACATGTGAATGGGATATTGCCGCAGGTCATGCAATTTTAAAAGCTGCAGGTGGAAATATATATACACTTGATGGAGATGAATTGCGTACGGACATAAAGATAATAATTTTATTAATCCGCATTTTTTAGCAAGACATTATTAAAATAAATTACTAGATTTCAATTTTCGTTTCTATTAGCATTAAAAATTATAAGGATAAAAAATGAATCATCCAACTTTAGATTCAAAAGGTGCTGCCACTATAAATATAATCTTAATTTTGGTGATATTTTTTAGTGTTTTAATTCAAACATCAAACATAAATAAACCTGAGGTAAAAAAAGATATTCCATTACCTAGTATTAATAAAACAGCAATAAAAGAGAGGGTGTTTGGGGATATTAATACTCAGAGAATTATTAATGCCGATAAGGAACCACAAAATTGGCTTTCGCATGGAAGAGATTACAACGAGCAAAGATATTCACCTTTAAATAAGATTAATAAAAATACTATAAATAAACTTGAACTTGAGTGGTCCATCGATATGGACACAACAAGGGGACTTGAGGCAACGCCAATAGTTGATAATGGTATAATGTTTGTAACAAGTGCTTGGAGTATTATTTATGCAATTGATGCTAAAACAGGAAAAAGTCTTTGGGTTTACGATCCTGAAGTTCCAAAAGTTTGGTCGAAAAAAGCATGTTGTGATGTTGTAAATAGAGGTGCAGCAGTTTGGAAAGGGTTCGTTTTCTTAGCAACACTGGATGGACGACTATTAAAGTTAAAAGCTAAATCAGGTGAGGTGGTCTGGGAGATAAATACTATAATCGATAGAGAGCTTGATTATACAATTACTGGTGCTCCAAGAATTGCTAATAATAAAATTTTTATAGGTAATGGCGGTGCTGATATGGGCGGAGTTAGAGGCTATGTTTCAGCTTATGATACTGAAAGTGGAAATTTGATTTGGCGTTTTTATACCATACCCGGGGACCCTTCTAAACCCTTCGAACACGAGGAATTAAATGAAGCAGCAAAGAGCTGGAATGGTCAATGGTGGTTAATGGGAGGCGGTGGAACAGTTTGGAATTCAATCGTTTATGATCCTGATTTTAATCAGGTTTATCTCGGAACAGGAAATGGTCAACCATGGAATATTGAAATACGATCCCCTGGTGGAGGCGATAACCTTTACTTGTCATCAATTGTTGCATTGGACGCAGATAGTGGGGAAATGAAATGGTACTATCAAACTACCCCAGAAGATAAATGGGATTATCACGGCTACTCAAGACATCATGCTAGCTGAAATGAATGTTGATGGAGAAGATAAAAAAGTGCTAATGCAGGCTCCAAAAAATGGTTTCTTTTATGTAATAGATAGAGAAAATGGAGAACTTTTAAGAGCTCACAATTATGTACCCACAAACTGGGCGACTCATATTGATTTAGAGACCGGNAGACCAGTAATTAATGAGGACAAAGATTATATTCAAAAACCTGAATGGGTTTTACCTGGAAGTTACGGGGGTCATAATTGGCAAGCAATGTCATATGATCCTAATTTAGGTTTAGTATATATTCCAACGCATGAGGTTGCAGGAATTTTTGTACCAATAAAAGGTTACTACAAAATGAAACCAGGTACTTTTAATACTGGTACTNATTTTTATGTAAATGATGCAGCTGCAACAATGTCAGGAATACCTCCTGTAACTGGAGCTATAAAAGCTTTTGATCCATTAACGGGAGAAACTAAATGGTCAGTTGCACATAATCATTTCTGGAATGGTGGCACCCTCTCAACAGCAAGCGGTATAACATTTCAGGGAAATTCATCAGGAAGATTTGTAGCCTACGACTCAGAAAATGGAACTATATTATGGAGTAAGGAAGTACAAACAGGAATGATTGCTCCCCCTATTACGTATGAAATAGATGGCGAACAGTATGTTGCAATACTTGCTGGAGATGGTGGTGCAGGAAATTCTGTAGGAGATAACTTTGGTGCAGATAAAGAAATAGCTGCAGTATTATATGGAAACGAAGGAAGGCTTTTATCTTTTAAAATAGGAGGGAAATCAAAATTACCTGTACTAGAAAGAAAAAATAAAATAATCCCAGAACAACCTTTAATAAATGCAAGTTCAGAAGATATCTTGATGGGAGAAAAATTATATTCAAATTATTGCGGGGCTTGTCATGGTGCTGGTGTAAGAGGAAAGACAATTGTAGACTTAAGGTATTTGAGTAAAGATAAGCATAAAAATTTTAATGCGATTGTTTTGGAAGGACTCTTAGAGGAGAATGGAATGGCAAATTTTTCTAATTTAATTAACCAAAAAGAAACCGATCAAATTCATTCATTTATAATAAGTACGGCAACTAAAGCTAGAGAAGAGCAAATACAAAATTAATTATTTTTTAGGTAATGAATTTTTTTTAATTTCCTCAAAATTTATATCGATTTCACCAGAAAGTGAGTTAAACTTATCGATACCATCTAACGAATACTCTAAAATATCGCTATTAGAATTTTTAATATTAAGATTTGTGAAGCGTACTGATATAGGTACGCCATTTCTAGTAATTTTTTTAATTTCTTCCATTTTCTCATACAATGAAGAGTCAAAAGGAACCTCGACTAACCGAGGCTCATCATTAACAACGCCCATTTCATCAATTGACTGAAGTAAGATAAAAATTTTTCCTTTAGTACCTTTTATTTTATTGGGCTCATTTACCCCATGCCAAAGAATCTTATAGGGTCTAGCATCACTTACTAAATTATTATCCTTGTATGGTCTTCCCTGCATTTCTCTAACAGAAACATAGGTTGTTATAAAAAATAAGAGCGATAAAACAGTAAAAAATATTTTTATCTTAATTGAAAATTTAGTAAAAAAATTTAAACTCAATAAGAGTGAAAACAAAACAGCATAAGAAACCCCTATCATTAAAGAATTAAGCATTGCTATTTTACTCCTCCAGAAATAATTGGTTTTTGCAATTGGTTTAAATCAACTACATTACCTTTATTGTCCAAAAGAAATCTTACAGCAGTTATTTCTTCACCAGTTTTTTTTAAAAAATAATCGCCAAAAAATACAACTTCTAATTTTGGATTAATTTTTTCAATTTTTACTTTTACTTTTAAGGGAATTACGAAATTTGATTTATAATATAATAAATTAACGACATATTCTCCTGCCATAAAACCTCTGATTGTGACAACTTCTTGATTTGAAGGATTCTCTAATTCAACTCCGTCAATAACAATTCTATCGGCAAGAGTCCCTCGATCATCACGGTCCAAGTGCATTAATCCAGCTTGTTGTTTTTGAAAGTAGACTATATTACCCCTTGGATCCTCCACAACAAGATCTATATCGTCAGGATGATAATCTTCCCACTCTGCTGAAATTATAAATTCCGCCTTAGATTCAATATTTCCACCATCTTGCGGACTTTGAATTAAAGCAAATGATATAAAAAACATAAATGCAAAACCTAGTAATGCATTGAATAAAAGATCTGTAAAAGCATCCCCAGATGAATCTTCATTAAATAATATTTTTTTACTCAATATTATCTTCCGTATAAAAAGCTAAGTCATTTAACAATGTTGTGATTGAAATAGAGCTAATATGAAATTGAATACGAAGTAACGTATTAACGACTATCCCAGATAATGTTGTATAAAGGGCAACAGCCATTCCAGAACTCATTGAAGCTAATGCAATTTTTAAATTTTCTGGACTTGTATTATCCAAGTTTGCAATAGGTTGAAGCATTAAAATAAAGCCAATTATCGTTCCCAATAGACCTAACTTTAATGAAATTTCAGCTGCTATCATTCCATAGCTTAATTTCTTTTCAAAATCTAACTCAATTGCATTTAAAAGAATTTCTTTTCCTTCTCCACCCTCTAAGCCATCGAAAAATTTAGTAGTTGATAGATTCTTGTTATGGAAATTAAAGTTACTAAAAGAATCTTTTTCATTTGAAATGTTTTTTGATAATAAAATCCAATAAAGACTGGTTATAATCCATAAAAAACCAATAATTTTTGAAATATGACTTTTATCGCCCTCTAAAACAATCAAAAGCAAATTTCTTTCATTTAAAAGCCAAAATCCAAAAATAATAACTACCAATACCAGAAGAGCCCTAAGCAGACCTATTGACTGAACTGATGATTTTGATGACATATTTTATTCCTTTGGTTATTATTCTATAGTAAGTAACAATAGCAAATTAATATTTAGATTGTGAATATAGACTAATTTGGTCATTATAAAAGCATGAGGTACTAATATGAAAGAAAAAATCCTTATCGAGAATGGAATGATTATTGATGGAACGGGCTCAAAAGAATATTTTGATACTGTTTTATTGGAAAATGGTTTAATCGCATCGATTGGAAAAGAAGCTGAAAAATTTTCAGGTGATAATGAGATAAAAAAAATTAACGCGCTTGGTAAAACTGTTATGCCAGGTCTTATCGATGCTCACTGTCATATAACCTTTGATGAACCTTCCTCAAATGATGAGCTTTTTTTTCATCGAAGACAGGCTCTATCTGCAATTATAGCAGGTCATAATGCCCATAAAGTTCTTTTGGCAGGCGTTACAAGCTTTTGTGATCCCGATAGTCTTTTTGAAATTGGAATAGATTTAAGAGATGCAATTAATAGTGGTTATATTGAAGGTCCTAGAATGTCAGTTGGCGGAAATGCACTACTGACATCTGTTGGAGGTACTGCAGGAAGACTTATACCTGATGAGGGATTGAGAGGTTATGCAAAAATCGTTCAAAATAAAGATGAAATTATAGCAGAAGTTAGAAGACAAATTAAGAATGGCGCCGACTGGATTAAAGTTCATGTTACTGGCTTAATTCCAAATCAACGTGAGTCTGGTGAAATTTCAGTCTGGTCTTATGAAGAATTAAAATTAGTTTGTGACTTAGCGCATGACTTAGGAACGCCTGTAGTTGGCCATGTTAGAAATGCTAAGGGAGTTAAGGATAGTATTAAAGCTGGTATGGATATGATACTTCATGCAACCTATATGGATGAAGAAGCTATAGATATGGTTTGTGAGCATAAAACACCTATAGTCCCCACATTTACATTCCAAGCAAATCTTGCTGATTTTGGTGAGGCCATTGGTGCTTCTGACGACTATAGAGAAATCTTTAAAAGAGAAATTGAAGAAAATTCTGAAATTCTTAAAAAAATTCATCAAGCTGGTGTCCCTCTTTTATGTGGAACAGAGAGTGGTTTTTCAATGACACCTTATGGAGAATGGCATTACAGAGAGTTAGAGGTTTTTGTAAAAGATATTGGAATGAGTAATATGGATGCGATAGTTTGCGCAACAAAGAATGCCTCCAAGTCAATTAAGATGGAGGGTAAGGTTGGAACTATAGAAGAAGGTATGCTTGCCGATATTCTTGTTGTTGANGGTAACCCACTNGATGACATAACAATTTTAGGCGATAAGTCGAAATTATCACATATATTTCTTAANGGAAGTGAAGTAGAGCAAAATAANCCTATTAAGGAAATTACTCCACCACAGGGTTGGAGATTATCACCCTACTCAAATCAAATTTTAACCCAAAAAATTGCCAAAATAGATAGTTAAAATGGTTGAACATATATTTACAGAATACAATGATGCCACCCAAGCTTTAAGAATAAAAGACTTAAAACAATCTCTTTATGATGATGGCGAAGTGATTATGGATAAAGTATTGGTTTGTCTTCATGGAGATGAGCATAAGAAAAGAAGAAAACTAGAAAATAAAATCTTTACAAGGGAAATTTTTCAAAAATATGAAAATAT
>JGI24540J26637_10000376_pt1 | contig 18404 bp, 14 predicted proteins | sample NorSeaMetagenome_FD_26637 | JGI IMG/M metagenome (IMG submission 26637)
TTTCACTCGCCCGACAATCACTACGATCGCTTACAAAGAATCCCAGAATCCCTTATCCCCCAACTCACTCTTTTCCAGCAGCCCAAGGAAGACGGCGTTCGCCCTCATTCCCTCCACGGTCTGCAGGACCTTCCTCTGATTCTGCGGCATTGGGTTATCCAAAAAGAACTTTTCGATCTCGTCCGCCTTCTCGCTGCTGCAGAATCCGCCGCAGCTGTAAACGATCAGAGCGTCCATCAGACTCGTGCTGGCCTTCCCCAGCATCTCCTTGAGCCTCCCGAAGTTCTCCTTGTAGTACGTCCAGGTCAGGTTCATGCCGTCCTTGTCGCTCCTGTGCACGCTCCCGATAGCGTAGAAGAAGTCCTGGAGCTTGATCGCGCCGCTTGTCGTCCACTCCACGACAGCCGTCTTGTTTTTGGTTCCGGGAGCCTGTGATGAGCGAAGCGAATCGCAAAAATGGTTAGGATAATGGATGACAAGTGTTGCGGTGGTCTTAAAATGAGGTAAAAGCGCGAACCATCTTCGTCACCCAAATTGCCACTTTAAACTCGTCGCTTCGCTCCTCGCTCCCGCTCACCTCCCCAATACTGTTGAGAACGTGCTTCTTCTCAGCGTTGTCGGTGGCAGTCTCAAAGTAGCCCTTGACCTCCTCGAACGCCTTATCACCTCCGTTCTTGAGGATAATCTTGAACACAGGGGTTCTCATATCGGAGGGCAGGGCTTTCATGTCAGCGGCATCCTCGAGGAACCTCTTGAACCTGCGATGAGCAAAGAAAGGAGTGGGAGGTTGTTCGTTATGTAAGAAGGCGGTATATTGCTTTTGCTTTTGCTTTCGCTTCGCTACACTTCGTTCCAGCCTCACCTCCACTCTGCCTCCTTCTTGACTCCCTCCTCATCCCAGCAGAACACGCTTAGAAGCCTAACCATGGTACCCCTGAGGAGCTTGTCCAGATGCCCATCCTCTTCCCTCGCGTCCCACCCGACCTTGGCAACGAGCTTTCCAATGATTCTCTTCCCGACCCTCTTGATTCCATTGTTGATCAAGTCGCTCTCGGCCGTCGCCTTGTTAAGTCCTCCGAGGACGCCCTCCAGTGCCTCCCACACGGTGGCATCGTCCTCCTCCTCGTAGGCCGTGAGGAGCTTGACGAGCTGTCCGGGCTTCATCATGCCCGCCTTGACCAGAGCGTAAGAATCTGCGAGTACCCCAGCCCTGTCGCTTGCCCCCATCTGCTTTGCCTTGATTCCTACCACCAACCTTTTAATCATCTCCTCATTATAGCAGACCCTCATGGGGACCTGCTGTTCGGCATTAAGTTTGACGAATCCGTCCTTCCCCCCCATGTCGACAACGATTTTCATCTTGTCCTCCCTCATCATGCTAATGTCGTCGCTCACACCTCCCTCAGTGCAAGAGAGGACGGGGACGCACCAAAGCTTGGCCTCCTCCGCCTTGACCTCGCTCCCGTCGCTCAGGAACCATTTCTGTTCGAGCTCGATCTCCGCCTTCCCCCCCTTGAAGCTACTTCCCGTAACCTTCAACACAGGGTAGCCCATCTGCTCCGTCCAGCTCTTCATCATCTCTCCTATAGGCATCCCGCTGCTCTCTTCCCAGGCAGCCCAAAGGTCCCCAGTGATAGTGTTCCCGTACTGGTGCTTCTTCATGTACGCTATGAGGCCCTTCTGGAAGTTCTCCCTCCCAAGGACAGCATGAGCCATCCTGACGACGTAGCTGCCCTTGCAGTAACTGATGGCATCGAAAACCTCCTCTACCTCCTCAGCGTGCTTGATGGGCACCTGGATGGGATGGGATGAACGAAGGGAGTCCAAACGTAGGGCGGCAGCAGCGTGGTCCACAGAGTACTGTTCCCACATCTTCCAATCAGGGAAGAGGGCGTCGGCGGCCATGTTTTCCGTCCAGCTCGCGAATCCTTCGTTCAACCAAAGGTCGTCCCACCACTCCATGGTGACAAGGTTCCCGAACCACTGGTGGGCGAGCTCGTGGGTGACGACAGTGCAGACCCTCTGCCTCTGCTGGCTACTCGCCTTCACGGGATCGATCAGTACGTCGACCTCCCTGTACGTGACTAGACCCCAGTTCTCCATGGCTCCCATGGCGAACTCTGGGATGGCGACCATGTCGAGCTTGGGGAGGGGGTAAGGAACCCCAAAGAAGTCATCGTAGATATCGAGGGACTTGCAAGCGCACTTCAGAGCGAAGTCGCCGTGCTCACTCTTTCCTGGAGGGGTGTAGACGCGGACCAGGACCCCGTGGGAGGTCATCTCCTGGACAAAGTCAAACTCTCCAATGCAAAAGGCGACGAGGTAGGAGGACATCTTGGGGGAGTCCATATACTTGATTTTCTTGAGCTTGCCCCCAGGAAGCGCGTTGCAGGAGAGCTCGGGCATGTTGGAGAACGCCGTGAGCTCAGCAGGGACCACCAGAGTCACCCCAAAGACTGCCTTCCTGGCGGGCTCATCCCAACAAGGAAAGGCCCTCCTCGCGTCAAGGGACTCAAATTGCGTCGAGGCCATCACCTTGCGGTTCCCGTGAATGTCGTCGTAGCCGCTCCTGTAGAACCCGGCCATCTGGTTGTTGAGGAGCCCACCAAAAACAATCTCAAGAACGGCATTCCCAACGGCCAGGTCCTCGGCGAAAACGAAAGTAACCGTGGTATCCTTCAAGTTTACGACAATCTCCACCGCCTCCTTATCACCGCACTTGCACGACCAGAAGCTGAGCTCCTTGGCGTGCATCATGACAGTCTTGGTAGCCTCCTTGATTAAGATTTCAACCTTTTCTTCACCCTCGTAGGTGAACTTTTCAAGATCAGGGGTGAGCCTCACCTCATACCTGAATTTAAGTTTAGGGATCCGAAAAGGTGAGCATTTTATTCGATTTTTCAGGCAAACATCTCCGACGCCGACGTTAGGAATCAAAAGATCCACCAAAATAAGCAGCATACCAATCAAAACGCCGGCCTCAACGCGACCTTACCTGATAGGTTCCACATTGGAAGGCAGTACGACCTTGTCTGAAGACATTGGAGCACTATTTTTTTGCCCTGCCTACCTCACTGCAAACTGTCAGATCCCCCACAAACTACGTATGCTGTTTCCCTCTACACCCAACAGGTCATTCACCAATATAGTCATCCTCATCTCCTTCCTCCTCTTTACCCCTTTCCAATCTCTCCAAGCATTTTCCCCGGCACGCCTCGGTGACAGGATGATGATGAGAGTTGGGTCTCTTGGGTCTCTTGGGTCTCGACGGGTTAATTCTTTGGCCCGCAAGCCCCTCTTTGCTCCTTCCTATCATGGTTTCAACATGCAGCTTCGTTCTAGCAGTACATCTGATTCCGCTGAGTGGACTACAGAGAGGTGAGGCATGGGGGAGGAGCAGAGGGAGGCGTTGGAGCGGAGCACCAGTAAACGATGTGACTAATAAACCTCCCCCGCTCTTGCATCTTCCCCGCGCTTGCACTTTCCTCCGTCTTATATCTCCTTTTCCCACTCGCAGGGTTCGGAAAACTTTTGTGGACTACTTCCAGTCTAACCATGATCACGTCAACCAGGTGTCATCGCCCGTAGTCCCTCTCCAGGATCCAACGTTGCTGTTCTCGAACGCTGGCATGAACCAGTTCAAGCCAATTTTTCTTGGTCAGGTAAGCAACAAGCAACCCTCTGCAATTCGCTTCGCTCATCGCACGTTAGGTAGCTCGCTGTCTTACATCGGTGGCACTGAACTATCAACTGACACCCTACACTTACCCCCTACCCCCCCGCTATCGCAGGTCGACCCCTCCTCTCCACTGGCTTCCCTCACACGTGCTTGCAATTCTCAGAAGTGCATTCGCGCCGGTGGCAAGCACAACGATCTCGATGACGTTGGTCGCGACACCTACCATCACACCTTCTTCGAGATGCTCGGATCGTGGTCTTTCGGTGACTACTTCAAAGAGGAGGCGATACGATGGGCGTTTGACCTCCTCACGAACGTTTACAAGATCGACTCGTCCAGGCTTTACGCTACTTACTTTGGGGGAGACGAGACCTTGGGGCTTCCTGCCGATGTCGAGGCAAGGGACTTCTGGCTGCGGTATCTACCCCTTGACAGGGTCATAGCCTGCAACGCCGAAGACAACTTCTGGGAGATGGGAGATACAGGGCCCTGTGGACCCTGCTCGGAGATTCACTACGATAGGATCGGAAATAGGGATGCATCAGCTCTTGTCAATGCCGACAACCCAGACGTGATTGAGATCTGGAACATTGTCTTTATCGAGTTCAATAGGGACGAATCTGGTCTCAAGCCCCTCCCCAACAAGCATATCGACACCGGCATGGGCTTGGAGCGTCTTGTATCCCTTCTCCAGGACAAGCCATCTAATTATGACATCGACGTGTTCCAGCCATTGTTCTCCGCTATTGCCTCTAGCTCAAAGAAGGGTAAATATCAGGGCATGGTCGGAGACGACGATGTGACCCTCCGCGACACTGCTTACCGTGCCATCGCGGACCATGCGAGGGCGCTCTCGTTTGCCATTGCCGACGGAGCAGTGCCGTCTAACGAGGGGAGGGGATACGTTCTCAGAAGGATCCTCAGGAGGGGGGTGAGGTACGGGCAGCAGATCCTCGAGGCTGACAGGGGATTCTTTGCGAAGCTCATTCCGATCGTCGTGGAAACGTTCAAGGAAGCTTATCCCGAATTGAAGGCGAAAGAAAAGGACATTGTCGAGATTATTGAGGACGAAGAGAGAGCTTTCGGAACCATGCTTGACCGCGGCATCACACACTTTGAGGAGCTGAAGGGCCAAATGAAGGATTCCAAGCGCGACACTGTGACAGGCTCCGAGGCATTCTTCATGTACGACACGATGGGCTTCCCTCCTGATCTCACCGAGTTAATGGCAGAAGAAGCCAACCTCAAGTTCGACATGGATGGTTTCAATATGGAAATGGAGGCCCAGAAGGAGCGCTCCAGGCTCGACAGGAAGCAGAAGAAAGGTAGCAACTCGTCGATCGTGCTTGAACTCATCGCCGAACAGACGGACTACCTCTCCAAGCAGAGTATTCTCCCCACAGACGACTCTGACAAGTACAGCCATGAGGCTTCAACCACTGCCCAGGGTAAGGTTGTCGCCATCTTCGACGGTAGCGACAACGAAGCCTTCGGATTCCAATCTTTCGCATCATCGAAAGACTACGTCGGGGTAATTTTAGACAGAACGAGCTTTTACGCGGAGAGCGGAGGCCAGGAGGCCGACCAAGGGGAGGTCAAAGTGGGATCTGATGGAGTCACCCTGGCGGTTACTGACACTCAGGTTTTCGGGGGATACGTGCTGCATATCGGAACCCTATCGGGATCCATCAATGTTGGGGACCTCTCCACCACCTACGTGGACTACGAGAGAAGGAACATGCTCAACCCCAACCACAGCATGACCCACATCCTGAACCAGGCGCTTCGAGAGTTTGTCAGCAAGGACGTCGACCAGAGGGGCAGTCTGGTGGCCGCTGACAAGCTTAGGTTCGACTTCACGAGCAAGAAAGCCCTTAAGGTAGACCAGCTCCAAGCCACGGAGGACTTTGTCAACTCAATCATTGACTTAAAACAGCCAATTTTTGATGAGGTCGTTCCTTTATCGGACGCGCAATCAATCAATGGAGTTCGAGCAGTTTTCGGAGAGTTTTACCCCGACCCCGTCAGGGTCATCTCCTTCGGCCAGGACGTCCAGACGATGCTCAAGGACCCAGATGCTGAAACCTGGGTTGACTCATCTGTGGAGTTCTGTGGCGGGACCCACGTTCGCAATACCGCAGAGGCCGAGGAGTTTGTTATCATCGAGGAGACCGCTGTCGCCAAGGGAGTTCGCAGGATCACTGCGGTAACAAGGGAAGCAGCAAAGGAGTGCAGAAAGGCTGGAAGTCAACTAGAAAGTAGGCTGACAGACGCGGAGGAGGGCGTAGGTGTGAAGGACAATGAGGAGATGGGGGTCAAAGCGACTGCATTGAGAAAGGCCCTTGACGCAAGCGTCATCTCGGCGCCGCTAAAGGCGAAATTGAGGATAAGGTTGGAAAGTGTTCAGAAGAAAATTGTTGAGCGTAACAAGGCAAAGGCTGGGGAGAAGTTAAACAGTTGTTTAAGTGTGGTCAAGGAAAGGGTGGTAGGCAAAGCGGTTTGCGTAGAGAGGTTTTCGGGGATAGAAGGCAAGGGAGCAGTGAAGATTGCAGAGACTGCCAAGAAGACCAACCCCGACTGCTGCTTTTTTGGGGTGATCGAGACGGACGAGGGGAAACTAATGGCATTTGCTTCCGTCCCTGACGACAAGACTGGCGACCTTTCGGCGAACGATTGGCTTAAGGAAGTCCTCACGAAGTTTGGGGGGAGGGGAGGGGGAAAGCCAGGGTTTGCGCAGGGCCAAGCACCAGAATGTGAAGTCGATGAGCTTCTATCTTTCGCTAAGATAACCGCGGAGAGCTCTAAGATTGTATCGTGACGATCTGCCTGACTATAATGACAAAAAGCTTTTACTTTCTCTTCACGTCCCTCTCCTTTCTATTCTTTACCTTTCGAAAATTCGAGCAACCAGTAACTAGTACCCCTTTGCACTCTCGCCCATTGCATCCTTTCCGATTCCTCGTCCGTAATAATCAGCATCGGTGAACTCACCAACCTCAAACTCGTAACCATTGGGCTTGTGGGCGCCAGTGGCAGCCTGGAGCTTCGTGACAAGGTCGTCCTTGACGAGGTCCTCCTCAACGTTCTCAACAAGAATATCCATATGGGCCTTGTCGAACGCGGCCTTGGCTACTCCCTTATGTGAGCCCATTTTGGCCTTCTTCATCGCCGGAGCAGAGGGGGGCATGTACTGGACAAAGACGATCTTGGCACGCTTAGATACGGTATTTCCACGGTCATCAACTCCATAGCAGCGGAAGCCGCACCAACCGGTCTTGTTCTCCCCAAGGTGCTCAGTCAGGGCCGCAACAAAGTCGGCAAGGCGTCCTTCTCCAGCAGCCTTGAACTCAAGCTCCTTGCCGTTGGAGGAGTAGCCCCCAACGACGAAGTGAGTGGGGTCCTTATCGTCACACATCTTTTGCCACGCATCCTTGAGCTCGTCACACACTGAGAACCCCTTAAGACCTCCTGCCCCAGCGAAGGACTTGACCTTGGGTCCAGTTCCAGGGGCGTTAAGACCAAATCCTCCCCCGGATCCAGCACCAGTGGTTCCCGCCTTGATATCTATCGATAAAAGAGCGCAGGAAAAGGCGAAAAAGACGCCAAAAAGTCAGAAATATGTAAATATCCGCGATGAACAACTGCCCGTTCTCAGGATATCTTTCAATGTCTGTCCTTCCTCCAGAAAGGAAAAATACAAACTGGGACCTGTCGAGTACTTCAAGACACAAGCTCCCCGAAAAACTAAACGGCGAACTCACCAACGACACCAAAGCCAAGAGAAAGCTTTTTAACCTCATCAGCCGAGGCTCCCATCAAAGCAGCACAAGAACTTGAACGCCTCTTGGGCGCCTCACTGCCATCAACCCCCGCAGCGGGAGCGGGAGTTGGGGCATCAGCGGGGGCAGGGGTAGTTTCGGCAACAAGTTCGCTCATCGACAGTTTACGATTTTTTTGTGGAAAGAGCGACGGGAGAAAAAGGTTGAAAAAGGGAACACTCGTAATTCTGACAAGAAATGGACCTTCTCATAGATTTACTGTTTTAAACCCAACCCAACCAGTGCATTTTTTTGTGTGTGGCCTCCACTTTCGTCCTTTTTATGGCCTCAGGTTCCAATCAGGACATCCCCGAGACGAATGACGGGACAATGAATCCGCCTCAATATGTAACTATGCCCCAACTACAGCATCAGGCCCTTCTCCCTGGTGTAATACCCATGTTCGGGATGCCAAATCCCTTCATATTGCAACAGTCAGGGATAGCTTTTAGGTATGGAGCGTTAGCCGCGACGTCTATGCCCAACCCTATTACTTACAATAAAAAAATCTCCCCAATGAACCCTTTGGGTCAATTTGGCATGTTTAACTACAGCAACCTTGGCAGTTTGCCTGGGGTTGGGGAGAAGGTGTCCTACGCTGGAAATGATGGCAAAGGTAACAACGAGTTCATCAAACTCCCTTGCCGTGCTAGGGGTGTACCATCCGATCATACCCTGCAGACAGCCTACTTTGTCATCAAGAAGGACACTCCTGTGAGTCTTTGTGTTGATATTCAAGGTGGACATCCCATCGTCACGTCCACTAGATTGACTTCTACCCCCGACCCACCCCCCCTAACTCAAAATTTACCGCAGCACGGCACTTTGCTTCATTGTAGCTACAGGACCTGTGCCATGACGGGAATGAAATTCAGGTACTGTTCTTTCTGCCAGCTTCCCGTGGCGAAGAGGAACTTCACGAAACGCCACAGCCATCTTCCTCCTAGGGAAATGGATGTGCTGGTCGGTAAGAGGCGCGAGTCGGTTCATGTGACTCCGAGGCAGTGGAAATGGCTCAAGTTGCTTGATGCCAAGCCCAGTGCTGCAGCAGATTCCCAGGAAATAAAGGCTTGGATGGACCAAATTATGACAGTGAGCGCGGTGTCTGACGCTGCAGCGCCAACACAGGCATCTCAAGGAGCTAGCTTGGCAAATCCGAAGCCTATACCACTTTTGGATGACGATGACGAAGAGGATGAAGAAGCTGATCTCCCGAGTGTGGACATTCTCGGGGTCCCTTGGACAAATTTCACAACGACGTGCTTGCCGGCTACCACCACCGTTAATAAGGAAGAAAGACAACTCATGATAGCAGAAGAATCTTCCCCTGCCACTGCTCATCAAACTTCTGCTGACATTGAAATTCTTCCACAGGAGACCAAGGCCAAAAAGGAAGCAACGAAACCACCCACGTCGTCGTCTGGGTCATGTCTCGGCGGTTTTAAAGAGGTGACTTTAGCAACCAAGCCCGCTTCCAATCCCATTTCGAAGAAGAGACGTCAATCAGTAAGGGCATCTGGGAGATCAAGCTGGAGACGCTAAGGAGCGACAACGAAATCAAACAACGAAGGGTTAGCGGGCAGTTTTACTACGCGGTCATTGCCTCAATACAACATTTCCCGTGCATTGGCTGTGCTTACATAGTTGGAGTTAGTTCATTGCTATGCTACTAACTATACTATACTACACAATTTTAATAATTTGCAGGCTCAAAAATTCTTGTGCTACCTCACGCCTCTAGTGAGTGAGTGACAACGCAAACAAAGAGCAAAGAAATTCACAATTCTGGGGCAAGTGATCACCTTTATTTAGTAACATGTCGTCAGGTCAGGCACTTCCGAAATACCCAACCCACTCATTCAGAATTCTCCTTTTTTAATTTTTCCGCCACTTTCTGTATTAGTACTTTTGGGCAGCGATCTCCTTCTGCGCATCATGGACGTCCTTTCGCTGCTCACGAATCAACTCCTCCATCTGATTGATGTCGACCTCCTGACCTTGGGATTTGGCCATTGTTGAGTGAAGGGCAACGTTAGCCCGAGCCATCATGTCCTTAGAGTCTTTTTTCTCTCCACCCTTGTTGGTTCGTCCAACGCTATCAAAGACTTCACCCAAGATCTGAACAGCCTTAGCCCTTTCAATGCGTTCAGGTTTCCTAACATCACAGTCACTGAATAAATGCTTGGCAACCAATTTTAAGGTCTTTGTGATGTCCCTCTTGTTGTAGGCCATCGCCGCTTCGATCCAGAGGGGGAGGCTGTCGACCATTTTTTCTTGGAACTTCTCCATCATTTTGGCATTCAACTCCTCTTTCTCCTTCTCATCCTGTCCCTGTGCTTTCTCCCCGCCCTCCATCACGACACCAGAGGCATTCACCTCGACGCCCTCAGATTTAGATTCAGCATTTCCTCCGTCCAACAATTGCTGCTCCTTCTTAATATCATTGTAATCCTTGGCACCCTTGGAGATAACCTTCCCGCCCGTCACAATCAAATTGGTATTATCCTTAATGGAGTTCACGCGTTTTTTCGCCCTCGCAGCGTGGCCGTCGAGGCCCAACAAGGTGGACTCGAACCCAATATACTCCTCAGCATCCAGCTTGAGGGTAGACCCAACAAAGGAGAGAAACAAGGCGCCAAAATCTTCGGAAGTGGCAATGATGTTGAGGGCCTCGTCCTTACACTGCTGACGGAACGTTTCGGCCGTCACTGCGCCAGTAACAACTGGTGTAATTTTCTCGCGGAGGAAGAGAGTGATCGAGTTGATACGAAACTTTTGTTTGAGAAGCATCTCCTCCTTCTGCTGCTCATCACCTGACTGCATGTTCTCCTGCAGCTTTCCAGCATCCGGCATATCCTCCATGCTATCCATCTTAGCAATATCGCCGAAAGCCGAACCGACGACCGAGGCGACGTAAAGTTCTCCGGTATAGTTCTCAATTCCAGAGGATCCAAACATGACGGAGAAGAAAATGAGTGGGTCGATGGTTTCGGGGGAAGACTCGCCGCTGGTCTCGTCGGTTTTACCGTGCTTGTCGTAAGTCGCCCTCTTCTTTTCGTCGGAAAGGATCTGATAGGCGTTCGAGAGCTCCTGGAACTTCTTGGCAGCCTCCTCATCACCAGGGTTCCTGTCAGGGTGCAGACGGAGGGCTTTCTTACGGTAGGCCTTCCGGATGTCGCCATCCGACGCGTTGGGCGCCACCTCCAACAGGTCGTAGTACTCAGTATCCTTCACAGCGGAGCTCTTGACGGAGGAAGAGGAGGATCCGTACTTGGCCTGGAGAATGGCCTGTTCATCCTCAAGCTGCTTGAGCTCCACAGAGAGCGAGAAAGACTCCCAAGAACGAGTCTCGTCGTTCCAAATCTTCCCCTCACGGGACGCAGAGAAAGACTCCGCTTGGTTGGCGACGCCCCTGGCAACCTGACCGACCCCAACAACCAGACCTGTCACCGGGAGGGCAACTGCTGTAAAAAGGCCGGTACCGAGACTACAAGAGAAGCACAAAAGCAAAAAGAAGGGTAAGCAAAAGGACAGCACAGACCACGAACGCACCAACTATACTCACCCCTTCGCAAAACCTACAGCTCCCTCCTCCTGAGCTCCAATGATGGGAAGAGAGACTAAAGATGCAGCACCAAACATCGTGCCCTTCAGAACAGACTTCAACCCAGAGGATATACCAGCAACAGCGTCCTTTGGCTTGCGAGCGGAGAACAGACCGCCAATCATACCCCCCTCCTCAGGGGCTTCTCCTTCGGCTTCTTCATTTGGAGGCTCGGCAATTGTGCCATTCTGTTGTCCATTCACAACCTCCGATGGTACTTGTGGCACTGGCGGTGGTTTATTAGCGTTTGGGGTTGACATTTGCAAATTTTAATTCACTGGTGTATTTTAAATCAGAAATTTTATACACCAATTCCAAGAGTGAACTGTGAACCCTAGGCATTTCTAAAGTTAGGGTTATCATTTTAGTCTGATTGCGACACCAAAAGCCTTTGAGGGAGTTGGCAGGATATTGACGATTAGTTCGACATAAGGGGATACAACTTTTGAGAGGACCTTCAGCGAGGGCATTGGAAATGGAGGCTCCAGACTTCAATGTCGACACCCTATTAGTTACGGCACACCCGGACGACGAAGTTATGTTCTTTACACCAGTTCTCCTGGCGGCGAAGCGCTGCTTGATTCTTTGCTTGACAGATGGTGGGTTTAGGTCCCGGGAGGATGGAGAGCTTAGGAGGAGGGAGTTCAAGGATAGTTGCAAAGTTTACGACGGTGTCGAAGGGATCGTTCCACGTATAGATGGGGTGGAAGACACCCCCAAGGCTGGGACTTGGTCTGGGAGGGAGCGGGCTATCGTGAAAGTCATGGAGAGTAAAATTAGTGACTTGGGGGGGAAGGTCGTGAACATAATAACGTTTGACGAGGGTGGTGTTAGTGGGCACGTGAACCACTGCGACTGCTGCGCAATCCTACGTTCTTGGTTCGACAATCTTCCTGTGAAAAAGGATGGTTGTGGAGGAGCCTTTGAGGTGAGGGGAAAGGAGCGAAGCGAACCGCACAGGGTGCGTTGAACCGCAAATAATGCGGATAGGAATTCTAATTACTTTTGATTGTCGTTTCGCCTATCGCAGGGGGTGACTGTGAGGCTATTTCAGCTGCGCACTGTTGAGACGTTCATGAAATACACTCCACATTTTGGTTTTCCACAGTTGACCATTCCCTATTGGGTTCACGGTGCCACCGACGAACACATTGTTTGGACGGACAGGGGACTGTTAGTAGCCCGGCGGGGAATGGAGGCCCACGCCTCGCAGTACGTTTGGTACAGACGCCTCTTCGTCTTGTTCTCAAGCTACGTCTGCATCAACGTCTTGGTCGAAAGGAGGCAAGGGGGAAGAAACTACCACAACAATAGAGGAAAAAGCGTCTTTGCTCTATTCGCTCTTGCAACGTTGCTCGTATTGAATGTGGTAGGTTGTGGGCGGTATCCGAATGCAATATTTATCCTTTTGTGCGTCAATCGATATTTTTCCTGGCTCGGCGGCGAACTTTACAAACGAAACTGTTAATAAAAAACAATAGACTCGAAAACAAATCACAAAAAACTTCTATCACAAATTCCCTATCGTCCCCACAAATCTGCCTGGTTCGCGTTCCCCCCCATGCCTACCGAAAACAGTTTTGCCCCCGCAAGAACAGGCTTTACCTTCGAGTATCTGCTCTTCTCCGTCTGAGCCTTGATCAAGCTAGAGCCTGCCCTCCTAATCTTCCCCTTCCAGTCCTTCACCACGCTGGATACTTTGTGCATCCTGTCCCTCAGCTCCCTCCTGCGCCCCATGTAGCCCTCGAGATCGAGGTCCATCATCTTCACACGGTCTTTGAGCTGGAAGATTTGGTCTGTCCTAAGCTCAACCTCATTGGCGGTCATCTTTCCCCTATTCTCGCTTTCTTCGACCTTTTCGTCAGCCACCACCTTGTCCAGCATTTTCTCCATCACCCCTGACGCAACACTCCCAATAAGTTCGTCCTGCAACTTGTGCTCCTCCGAAGAGTGGTGTTCCATTAATTCGTAGCTCATGGATGTCAGCTCGTCCATCCTTTTCCAAGAGTCGCTTGTTGTTGCTGCGAGTGCCATCAATTGGGTCTGCTCAAGCTCGTCGAGCCTGTTGTGCAGACCCACGTTGTTCACTGCGAACTGCTCGAAGAAAGAACCCTCTAACATACCGACTCTTGCCTCGTAGGCCTGCACTTCGCATTTCAGTCTTGTCTCAATCAAAGTTGCTCTTGTCTCCGACTCGACCAACTCTTTCTGCAAGTTTGCCACAACCTCGGTGTTGTGTGCAAATACCTCTAGACTTCTCTCCGTCAGCTCATCCATCCTACGCCACATGTCTTGGTTAGTCACAGCCAAGCTCTTCAAATATTCTCCCTCAAGCTCTTCCACTCTCTGATGGTGCTCGTTGGTGTTCACAGCGAACTGACCAAAGAACGACCCCTCAAGCATCATAACCCTGGCTTCGTAGTCATAAACCTCACACTTTAGTCTCGTCTCCTTCAGCGTGGATCCTACCACTGCGTCGATGAGCTCATTTTGCAGATTCATCTCAATCTCTGTGTGATGGGCAAGCTGCTTCATGCTTAAAGTCTCTAACTCTTGCATCCTCTCAAAGTTTGCTTTTGTTGTCAATACCAGAGAGGTGAAGTACTTCTCCTCAAGGTTCTTCATCCTCCCGTGCCAGTCGCTATCTCTTGCGGCTAGACTCGTAAAGTACGCGCCTTCAACCTCGCTCAGCCGTTGGACCATGTTGTCTTGCTCAGTTTGCATAGTGACCTCCTTCAAAGCACTGTTCACTCCGAGAGTAATCAATTCGTTCTGAAAATCAGCCTCAACTCTCGTGTGGTGGGAAATCAATCGAGAACTCGAGTTTTCGAGCTCACTGATGCGAGCCCATGTGTCATTCGTGACAACAGCAAGGGAAGCACAGTAAGATTCGTTTATCTGGCTGAGTCTCCCGTGAAGGTCCGCGTTGTTGAGCGAGAAAGAAGCAAAATATCTCGCCTCCAAGCTCTCCATTCTCTCTTCGTAGGAACTGATCTCGCACTGTAAAGACGCTTGTTGCAGCAAATTCATTGTCACTTCATTTATCAGCTCACTTTGAAGGTCTGCCTCAACTTGAGTGTGATGCGCAAGCATGGTTGCATTCGCACTACTAAGTTCATCGACGATCTTGTACCAATGGTTCGTGCTCAAAGCCAACGAAATGTATCCCGCCTCCTCAAGAGCAGCAAGACGTGCGTGGAAGTCGTTGTTTGTCACAGCGAAATTCTCAAAGAAGCTTGATTCGATGTGACTCATTCGCTCTGTCAGATTATTGACCTCCGTGGAATGTGCCAGACGCTCGATAGAGGACTCAGCACTCAACGAAATAAGCTCAGACTGAAGTTTCGCTTCGACATCGGTGTGATGAGCAAAGTTATTCAGACACATATCAGAGAGCTCGTCTGTCCTGGCCCACCAATCATTGGTGGAGACAGCAAGGGACCCGTAGGCAGCCTGCTCAAGCTCTCCGATACGAGCAAACTTATCGTTGGTGTTCGTTGCGAGCTGCACAAAGAAGGCATTCTCTAGATTGTCGAACCTTTCCATGCAGTTGTTGAGCTCCGAGGTCAGGGTGGTCTCCTTGAGGGATGCCGCTGTGACAGCTCCAATTAGCTCGATTTGGAACTTTGCTTCAGCCTCAGTGTGGTGGACGAGCTGTTTCGAGTTGAGTGCTTCTAGTTCACCCAACCTGCTAAACTTGTCGATCACATTGGTGGCCATTGTCATGTTGAAAGCCACGCTTAGCTCACCAAGCCTTCCATACAAGTCGTCGTTTGTTGTGACGAACTGCCTGTAAAAGCTATCCTCAAATACTCCTATCCTCTCCATGCAATCATTGATTTCGGCAGTCAGGGCAGCCTCCTTGATGGCAGATTTGGAGACGGTAGTAATGAGCTCATCCTGCAGCTGAGCTTCCACACGAGTGTGATGGACCAGCTCACGAGCCCACATCTCAGAAAATTCGTCAATCCTCTTCCACTCATCGTTGGTATTCACCGCCATGTTGGTGTACATTTCAGAAGTGAGGAGGGTTACTCGATCGTGAAGGTCGTTTGTCGAGGTTACGAATTGGGAAAAGAAGGCGTTNTCGAGCATCAAGGTTCGTGCGGCATAGTCATCGACCTCCGCTTGGAGGCAAGTCTCTTTCAGGGCAGATTTTGTGCTGAGGGTAATGAGCTCATTTTGTAGGCCTGCCTCGGTTGCTGTCGTGTGGGCGAACAGCTGCATCGCAGCGGCTTCGATCTCGTCGGTTCTCTGCCACCAGTCATTGTTTGTTGCGCTCAGAGATGCGAAGTAAGTAGAGCTTATCGAGTCGAGGCGTTCGTGCATGTCAAGGTTATTAAGAGAGAACGAAGTGAAGTAAGAGTTCTCAAGATTTTCCAAGCGCTCGTCGTAGTTTCTGATCTCGGAAGTCAAGGCCGCTTTAGTGACAACTGCATTCGAAACGGTCGCGATGAGCTCGTTCTGAAGGTCCTGCTCAGTTGCAGCGCGGTGAGCAAAGTTTTCCATTGCCATTATCTCAAGTTCTCCGATTCTTGCGAACTTATCCTCCACATTTATCGCCATTGACGCCATTGCCATGGATTCAAGTTCTTGGAACCTGGCAAATTTGTCTTGGGTGTTGAGCGCCATGCTCATGGCACAAGAGGCGTTGAGGGAGTCGATGCGTTCATGCATGTCCTCGTTGCTGACGGCAAAGCTAGAGAAGTAAGAACCCTCGAGGGAGCTAATGCGCTCGTTTAGATTACGAATCTCGGCAGATAAGGACGCCTTTGCGACGGCCGCACCCGAGACAGAGGCAATGAGCTCATTTTGAAGGGATTCCTCAGCGCTCGTATGATGAGTCACAAGCTCCGCGCAATTTCCCTCCAGTTCGCCGACGCGTTTCCACCACTGGTTAGTGCTGCAGGCCATCGCCGCCATGCCGGCATCGCTCACTTCATCGACACGTGAATGCCAATCATTCGTCCTCGCCGCCAAACTCTGGAAGTAACTCTCCTCAAGCTCCTCCACCCTCTTTGTGTTGTTATTGGTCGTGAGTGCAAGCTGACCGTAGAATGAATGCTCAATCTCGCTCATGCGTTGCTCATAGTTCTGAACCTCAATCTTTAGGGCAGTCTCCTTGGCGGCAGCACTCGCAACGGACCTGACAAGCTCGTCTTGGAGCAGCTTCTCGGCCTCTGTGTGATGCGCAACGAGCTCCATGTTCATAGCACCGAGCTCATCGATGCGAGCGTGGCTATCGTTTGTCGTTGTGACCAGGTTTGAATAAAAGTGCCCCTCAAGGGCTTCAATCCTGTTTCGGTGATCGTTTGTCGTGGTTCCAAACTGAAGGTAGAAAGTCTCTTCAAGATCCTTAATCCTTGACCTCAGCTCGCCGTTCTCCAACTGGCCCGATCCTAGGCTATGAAGATAACCAACCTCAAGGTCCTTGAGAATACTATCGAAAACTGCCTTGTCCTCTCCGACAACCCTATCGAGTTCTTTTTTGCCATCAAGCGTGATCTGCTGCTGCTTCGCCTCAGCCTCTCTTAAAATGATTTCGTTGTATCCAAAGGTGAAAAGAACGTCAGCCTCAAGCTGAGCCAAGGTCTTATCGAAGGTTGACTTGGCCTCGTTGAGGGTGTTTAAGTTGGCCTCATCCTTGGATTCAATGGTAGCCTGAAGGATCTTGTCACTAGCAACGAGGGAGCTCATGGCAAGTATGTTCACCTCGTTCATCTTGTCAACGTACTTGTCTTGCAAGGTCTTTATTGTGCTCCTCATCTCTTCCGCCCCATGCTCAAGTTCCCTGATGGTCCCGCCAAGCTCAACCTTGTCCTCCTTGAGTCCCTCATTTTTTTCCCCCGCTTCAAGTAAGGCAACTTCAGCTTTATTCGCCCTATCGATTGCATCCTCTAGGGCCTTTCTTTCCAAGTCAGCGAGGGTCGTCTTGAGCTGCTCGTTGTTCTTATCAAGCGCATCCGCCTTCTCTTTTGTTTTCTCGAGCTCCTCAGTAAGCGCAGCGGAATCCGCAGCCGCCTTCGCTCCGAGCTCCTCCTCTCTCTTCTTCAGCATTTCCTCCTTCTCCTTCTCCTTCCTCTCAAGCTCCTCTTCCGCCTCCTTCTTGGCAGACTCGAGCATCGCCTCCAACTCCTTTTGCTTCTTCTCTGCCTCCGCAGCACGGGCAAGGGCATCCTCAAGCTTCTTGGCGTTGAAAGCTGGCTGCACTTCAGGAATCACCTCGGGGATGGTTTCAGGTGCAGCTTCCTTTCCCTTGGTATCTTCAACCGAACCGGAGGGATTCTCCTCCTTACGGGGGGTCTCGAACTGAGGATTCTCACCGGAAACCTCCGGATCGGGCGTTGATGGCGCTGGGGCAACATCTGTCATTGTTTTTCCTTTACTGGCGAGAACAGTTATGGAATAGTTTCAACTCCTTTAAAAGTTCACGAACGGGACGATTCTTGTTGTTGACGGTGGGTTAACGTACAAACACTCACTCGGGGACTGAATTATCAGCCACTTTATATGTAGGAGCTGACTGTAGTTGTCACTGTTATACCCTCCTTGCTCACCTGTTGGGGGGAGGCGGTGTTTTAATTTTGGAGACAGGGGACCTGAACCTCGGTTTCCCTTCGATATTATTTTTCAACCTTACAGCTTTCCGATACAGGTTTCACCACGTACCGTTTGAATCTCCGTGGTGGATCTTCTCCCTCTCTTGTTGAGGTATAATCGATGCAAAACCATTGACGATGTCGTAACGAAGGTCGCGAACACCCACAACGAAGCTAAAAAAACTAGCGAGTAACCGTGAAGTTTCAATAGTAACAATAAACACGACCACCACACACAATCAAAGTTAACAATTAAGGTCGTTAACTCAAACAAACTTGATTTGAGCTGTTCTTTTTTGTGAGTATGTTGGACATTCGGGGGTTTTCCCTGCGGCTTTCCGCAGTTTGGGCTCTTTCTTAATGCACATGTGGTCCCAGATACGCCAAAAACTCTTTGTAGGTTTAGAATCCATCTCACCCCCTCGTCCCCTCTCGGCTCTCCTCACTATATTTCAGGTAATCGACAGCTATCACACCGATAATTACCCTCAACGCAACCCCCCGGAGTCCATCATGACTACCGAACAGAAGACCTCGGATCTTGAGCAGCTCCAGAGAGAGTACAGGCACATGGAGGCGAACAGGAAGGGTGAGTGTTAGTGATTTTTGAAGGTCCAAGGTTGCTTTGCGTGTTTCTTCCCGTGGTGACCGACCCCCCCTTTCTCTCTACTCACCTGCCTTGCATCTCCCTTCCCCCCCTCCCC
>JGI24540J26637_10000377_pt1 | contig 18351 bp, 22 predicted proteins | sample NorSeaMetagenome_FD_26637 | JGI IMG/M metagenome (IMG submission 26637)
CCCCCCCAGGATGGTTTTCCCGACAAAATCCCAACACATGCCGGTTCCAGCCTTTTAATCTAAATTATGTTAGTTGAATAACCATAACCATAAGACGTTGTTTTGAGATTTTCTCTATACTTCTCTTAATCATTGCCCTTTACATCCCATCCCTTTTCCTATCATTCACTCTACACCATGTTTTTGCCACCTAAAGATTTCATCTGTATAGTATTGCCATCTCCACCAACACTGTCGTCTTCGTCAAAACTGCCACTTGCTTCGCTATAAGGGGCTGGCGGAGGCCTCTTTTCTCCGGAGCCTCCCCACTTTGGTCTCTCCCAGGTTGTTACTCCTGTCTGGAAGTTCCAGAAGTACACCCCGTTCTCGTGCTGCTGCTCAGTCCATCCCGGTGGGAGTGAGTTTGGATCCCTTGGTGGTGCCGCAACGATGCTGCTCTCTCTGCCCCTGTTATCGAACGACTCTCTGCTGGCCGAAGACTGGGTATTCGTTCTGCTTTTTGCCTTTTTCCTGCCCCCGCTCTTGCTTACTCCCCTGCTCCTATGACCAATGTCCTTGGAAGGATCTCTTCTATCAAGAAGCTCCTGCGGTGCAGCCCTTGGAGGAGGCAAAACAATGCTTGATTCCCTTTCTGTGATGCTGGAGTCCCTGGTCGCATCGTCCTCGGTATCATAAAAGCTGATGTCGCTCTCCTCTCGACTGTCGCTTACGTCATCTTGCTCCATGTTTTCTCCCTTGTTCTTCTTCAGAAATCCGGGAATGAACTTTTGCTTCCACTTGGCCACCTTCGCTCGTCTTCTGTTCTTCTCATCTTGCCTGATGTCCCGGAACTCCTCCTTAATGCTCCTGTCGATGAGGAAGAGAGTCTTGAAGATTCGGAACTGAAAGTACGCCCATTTAGAAGATACTCCCAAGTTAAGGTCTCCAGTCATGTCAATACCCTTGATACGGTTCTCCCTGTCCTCAATGGCAGCAAGGCAGGCACCCTGAAAGAAGCTTAAGGAGAACGTAGCCGAGATGGCGCCGCAGAACAGTAAGAATGTACCGGGGCCGAGCCATGCGTTAACGAAAAAGCACCTGGCGTCCTTGGAATCGATGAACCCGTAGGGCACCGCAGGATCAAGAAACTGACAAATCGGAGGAATCATAACAGCCGAAAGCATACCAACTTGCATTAAGCAGACAAAGATACTGATGATGAAAACGTCCATAGTGGCCCAGCCACTACATACCTCGACAACAAAGTACCAGATCTTGAGCTCCTTGAGGGTCATTGGCTTGACCCAAACATACATCATGCTCAACTGCTGAAGAATAGGGAAAACGAATGCGAAGGCGATACAGCAGAAGCAGCAGAAGAGAATTGTGAAAGACTCTAGGAAACTGCTCGTTAGCTGCTCCTTGACAAGAATCAAACCAACGTTCCAGACAGAGTACTCGGTGAGGTCGGCACCCTCGTCTCCAATGTCGATCAAAAGGCCAACGAGTCCGTCCCTGTCGAAGCTCCACGCGGTGCTCAATCCACCCCATACAGCCAAGAGAGAAGGTCCGAAGAGAATGGCTAAGACAAAGAACCTGCCAGGTAGCTTGAGGGCAATCCTGAGACGAGCGAGAGAGTCGAGAAGCGAAGCGATGATTAGAAGGTTTTTAGTTATGTAAGAAATCTGCAAAATACGTTTGCTCTCGCTTCGCTCCAGCCGTCCTTCGCTCCTCGCCCCCTAACACTCACCTGAACTTTGAACCCTTGTTCTCCCACACATGGTGGCTAAGTGCATACCTTGTGTCGACAAGCCTCTTCCTAAAACCCTTAACATCGTCAGTTCCAGCCTGGAACCACGTGCTGGTAGTCCTGCCCCTGTGTGACTGAGCAACCTCCATCGGGTTGTACGTGTTCTGGATTACCTCGCTTTCTCTCGAAGCGTCCTCGTTGTCCTCTCCGATTGTATCTAAGGCTCCTCCCGACGCTCCCCTCGAATCCAAGGAAGGTGCAGAACCTCTAATGGCTCCAACGTCAGCGGCAGCATTGAGTTGCTTTGTGAATTCCCTGTCCTTGGTGTCACTCACGGCATTCCTGTGCGCGATAATCATGACCTCGTTCGTTGCAGGCATGAGCACGCCAGCGATCATTGACGCTAAGATTCCGAACATGGGAGTAACCTGGAGATCAACTTGGTAAAAGCTGAGGCCAATCAAGGGTTCCAAGCTTGGCGCACTGTAGATGTGCATGAGGAAGGCTGACATGATCATAATGAAGACGTAGATATCGATGAGACTCCACTTTCCGAGCAAATCGAGCAAGCTAATGAATCCGCCACGCTTCGCACTGGTGAACAACCACGGTGGCAAGAACCAGCAAAAGAGAAGGCCAATAAGCTACGATGAGCGGGGCGGGGCGAGGAGCGAAGTGACGAGTTGAGGGGTTAGTTTATCGCAAATAATATTATCAGGACGCTACCTACGCTCGCTTTTTTCACTCGCTTCCTTCGCATAACACTCAGCCTCACCTTGATGTAAGGCCAGAGGAAACTGAAACCGAAGAGGATGAAAAAGAGACTATAGACCTTGGCTTCCCACATTTGCTCAAGACTCTCCTTGAGCATCATGACTTGGAATCCCTTGAAGTTAAGAACATCCCCACCGAGGGTCATCTTGATGTCGATAGTTGCAAGGACGCTGCTATGGCTGGCCATGAACATGCCGATGCACGTGAACAGCCAGATGGGGACCCCAATCTTCATCCAGGGCGCAACGGCGGGATGGAAAGCAAGGGACCTGTCCTGCTTGAACATGTCATACTCCTCCTTCTTGTTGGCTATCTTCTTCTTCCTGTTCTCCCACCACTGAGCGCGGCTCCCTGCCCTAGAGCAGTCCATGAAAGTCTTGGCAAGAGGCCAGAGAACACAGCGGTACAAAATGTAAAAACCCAAGAGGCCGATGCCGTAGATGAGATCCATGGGGAAAGAGACTGCGACATCATTGCCGTACTTTTCAGTTACGGTCACGTCGTCGACACACATCTCGACCGCCGAGGCACTTCTCCTCTGGTCGCCCGATCCAAGCTCCCCGTCACTGTACTGCTTCTGGCCTCCAACCATGTTCTCGGCGGGACCCTCGACAGTGATGTCTGGGTTAGTTTGGCAGTTGCAGACTGCCTGGCCTTCTAATGCCTTCTTGGCGAGTTCCGCTTCGCTTTCCTCCCCCATCAGCGCCCTCGTGAATGAGCGCAGCATCTTGTTGAAGTTCTTTGACATGGCGGATGTTGCGGCCTCGGTGACAGAGTTAGTCTCGGCCTGCTTGAAACCTTGGCTCCCGCAGTTCTTGCACTCCCAGTCGACCTCGAACGACGTTGTGAGAAGGCTGAATTGATTGATCGTGCTCTTGTCCAGGGTACCGTACCAGCAGATGGGAGTGAGGCCCTCACGAAGCTGTGATGAGCGAGGCGAGGAGCGAAGAGAGGAGCGGAAGGTCGTTAGTTATGTAGGAAGGTGTTATAATCCTTTAACTGTGGCTTCGTTGTTCAAACTCACCTTCAAGTTCTTCACCCTGTGCTTGTTCGCCTTTAGAGTCATTTCTAGAAGGAGCTTGACGTGCTCCATGTTAAGCTTGAGCACAAAATCATTCTGAATCAAAGTGGCGGATTCCCATTCGCTGGCAGGATTCTTTTCACTGCCACATGTCGCCTCTCCAGCAAACTTGGGGTCAACATTGTCGGTGCAACCAGGGTTCTTGGAGATGGTGAGGTTGAAGTGAAGCTCGACAAACATTGGGTCGAACTCTGGGGCCTTCGCCATTTCGACGTAATTCCTTAGCACGAAAGGCGACTGCGGCTGAAGGAGGTCAGCCCTATTGAAGCTATCCAAATTGTTGATACTGACGTCGAACAGATCAATGTCGATTCCAAGCTCGGAAGTGGGGCCGAGCTCTGCGACAATGTCAATATGGAACATGTCTAGGATGCTCAATTTACCGTTGTCGGTTCCCTTCCTCACCAAATCATTGACTTTGTCCATATCATTAAGAAGGTTGTTGTTGAGCAAGTCAAATGCCGTTTGCACAAGTTTCTCGGTCTGGTAGTCGATGAATTGGACCGGATTGTAGGGAGGGGGGTCTGGGCAATCTACGATGAGCGATTCGAATCGCGGAAAGAGTTAGGATAAGGGTTGATAATGATCGCGGTGGTTACGGAGGAAGCTCGTCTTGTATGAAAGTACTATCGAGCGCTGTTTTCGTAGCTAGAGATGGTGTTGTTAGCTCGTCGCTTCTCTCCTCGCCCAATCTCACCTCCTTGAAGCTTCTCAGTCAGAATTTCCTGAAGTTTCGACTTCAAGGTAGTTTGCGCCATGGTGGGGAGAAGCCAAAGAACCAAGCCCCCATAGCTGTCGAATGCGAACTCTGAGACGGCGTTGACGATGACAGTCGTACCGGGATCAATCAGCTGAGAGACCTGGGGTTCATCAACCGCTCCGGCACTAAGGCTGAAGTAGCTAATGTTGAGATCGTGCATTGTCTTGGGAGCGCACGTTACGGGGTTGTCGTAAAGCGCGCCAACCTTCATACCAGCGGCGAGGTACTCGTCGATGGCAAGAAGGATGCTAGCGTCGAGGGTGACGTCGGACAACCTCATGGAGCTAATGTGGAATTCTTCCTCCACGACGTCATTGTTGCTCCTCGCGACGGTCTCGTCTGACTTAGAAGGCCACATGATGAGCCGCATGTCGAACTCGACACTTAACTTCTCAAGCTTCAAAATGTTCGAAATTGTGTACTTCTCGATAGGGTTGAGAACCTCGGCGAGAGTGAAAGTGTTGAGCCCGCCGATATAAAGCTTGGTCATCTCGAGGTAATGCTTGGTGAACTTGTCAGTGCCATTCATGAGCTTGAGGTTAAGGTCCCTGATCTCTACAAGACCCTCGTCGTTCTTGGCGATGCCGTTGATGATATCGTTCAGCTTGATGTCGGCTGGGGTCAGGGGGTCGTTGGGAGGGTTCCCGTTCTCGTCCGGTTCAAAATTAATCAGGCCGTCGACTGCCTGCTTAACGTATCCCATCCACTGGTTGTCTGGATCAGTCATGTTGAAGAGCTGCGATGAGCGAAGCGACGATAAAGGAAGCTGTCAGTTATGTGCACCACGTGCTGTGTTGCTGAAACTTTGCTCCAGCCGCCATTCGTTCCTCACTCCCCCTCACCTGGACCTTGTGCTTTGGGGCCTCGACCTGGTTGTAACCTTCCATGCTCGCAATCTTGGCAATCATCTTAGGCTGGGGCGCGAAACGATCGTATTCCGTGTTGGCGAGGGCATCTGCAATCCAGGTATCAAAGAACTTCTCGTTTAGATCCTTGAGAAGGTCCACGAGAAGGTCAATGAGGAGATCCTTGATAACGAGGTCCCTTAGTACTACCGTCTCAACGACCTCCTCGAGGATGGTCGTTATGAGTCCCTGGGTGATGGATTGGATAGCCTCGGCGAGTGCTGCAGTCTTGCCTCCCTCAAAGTTGATTTCGTCGAAGATGATAATGATACACTCGTCTTCGAATCCCTCAGGTCCCCTGGTGAAATCAGGCGGGCAATCTACCGCCTCGGCCCCCCTTGGAGGCCCTGTAGACAACACCTCTGCCTTATTGACCCTTCTGACCGAGCCAACAGACGTTTGCAGGAGAGGCAAAGGATTGTTTGGTAGGTCGATCGCGCCATTGAAAAGCGATCCGGTTGAGGTGAATGTGATCCTGTAGACTTTTCCCTCTGCGTGCCTCTCGGTTCTGATGGAATTTATTCCCGGAAGTTGCTGAAGGGCGGAGGTAATCTGCTCTTCGAGCTTGTCCTGGTTGGTGGTAAGGGACGTGGTCGTGGTTCCTATGACACCGGGGTCGGCGGTTGGGGTGGAGTCGTATGTCAGAGAGAACGCAGAGTTTGCGTCCCTCGTTACGTCGTCAAATTCGAGGTACTGAATTTCCTTGTGTGGATTGAACCTCATCTTCTGGTAGGCAAAGGACTGGGTAGTCCTACCGTTGGCGCTTCCAGACCCGGGGCTGATACCCCACTTGGTCTCAGGGTTCATCACTTGGCACATGGCCTCGCAATCCGCCTTGACCTGGAGCCTGTCGTCATCGTTCTCTTGGCAGCATCCCTGGTCAGTTGGCATGTTGACTGCCTCATCGTTGTAGGTGATTCCAAGTCCACCGGACGCGCACTTGGCGGACCCGAACTAATATAGCGAAGCGATGAGGAGGGAGTGTTAGTTTCAAAAAGAAGATGCAAAAATAAAAGACAAACAACACATTGCCCCGAACGATTTCCTAATGACTCACAATGTACTCGTCAGAGCAGTCCCCTCCGATGTAGCACTCGCAGAGCCAGTACGCCCAGTTGATGTCGGCCTCGAGTCCGATGTTCTCAAGGGTGATGTCGATTTCGACGAAGGAGTTATCTGCGGACTTACTGTGATCAAACTGTTGTGAAGGAGTGAAGAGAGGAGCGAAGAGGGGAGTGAGTCGAGATTTTTGTGCACGTTCAACCTGCATCGCGATGTGACACCGAAGAATGTTCGCACCAGTCCCTCATGCTCCAGCGCCCTCACCTGAATGTTTCCAATGTTGATCCTACTCAAATTGATGTTAGTGACACTCGCCCAGACTTGGAACCCAAGGCCAATAAGTCCGATTCCGCCCCACTCGGGGACCAAGGTCGTTAGCTCGTCGGCATCTACGGCGAAGATCGGGTCAGGGTCAGGGATAACTATGGTCACCTTGTTGAGGAGGTTGTTGAGCTGAAGGTGCAGGGGAGGGATGAGCAAAAGGAGCGAGGCGGAGTGAGTACAAAGCGTGCATGCGCGAGATGTGTTCCAAAGAGTTGTTTGTCGACAATCCATACCCTCTCCATCGCTTCGCCGCCCTCTCCCCCCCCCCATTCAGCCGCTCACCTTGGCAAAGTCACCCTCGCCACTCGCCAAAGATCTCAAAGAGATGGAGGTGGGAGTCGCCGGCTCGTAATCCTTCGTAATCGTAGCCTCCCTGCGTCCATCTTCACCAGAAGATGACAGCCCGCCATCCAACCCCTCCATCCACTCAGCAATGTCCTCCTCAGACATCCCCAACTGTGATGAGGGAAGTGAATCGCGAAAATGGTTGAGATTAGGGACGCGAATGATTGCCATGATACCGGAAGTAACGTGTCTTATACAAAACTAGGAGCCCACGCGCGGCTCTCGTTCCCAACGCTAACATTGGCAGCTCGTCGCTTTGCTCCTCGCTCACATTCACCTTGACAGCATCCTCATATTTCTTCTCCCTAATCTTCTTATCGTACCAATCCTTCTTAATAAGGGCTGCTGTCTCAACCCTAATCATTTCCCTTATAGATTTCATGTCAAGACCTGATCCAGTCATTTCAAAGTCCTGACAAAGATGGGGCGGTTCATGAGGATCATCAGTAGGGAGGTTTTCCTCAGGGCAAACACGTAGGACGACGTTTTGACTCTTCTTAGCGTGGACCTCAATAAAGGCTAGTGCAAAGAAAAGCAGTAGCAGTCGTGCAAGCATCGTAACCAGTCCTCCTGGGCCTAGACCGTTTTGACAGGGGTTCGGATTTTTGCCCAAAACCATGCAGGATATTTCGCGGCACTTATCGCTCGTAAACTGCGAGCATGCTGTAGTAGTTATCGTCGGAGTGCATTTGTTCCAGAATCTTCTGAAAACGAATCCAAGGAAGCTCTTGAAGAAGGTCAGTGCCGGGTGACGATAACCCTAACGGATAACCCTCGTGCTAGCACCCCCTTATTCTTACTCCAAAATCCTCTCCTTTCCGCCTTGTGCTATCCTCGTCGCAGGTATTTACCTCTGTTGTTGACTTGTTGGGATCTGCGATCCCAGCAGTGGGAAACACTCTCGCAGCGGAGAAGACAAAGGCACTTGATGACATTGAGCGCGACATGCTAGGTGACGGCGACCCCAACGCCAATATTGTCGTCCCTTCATCCGGTGTGTCCGTATCTGAGATTCGTTTGATGGCAGAGAAGCTGAAGACGACGCACTCAGGTGAGGCGCCACACGAGCATGTACTTCCGTACCAGACAATCTTCCCCCGTAACCACCGCAATAATCCCCATCCAATTCCATAACCCTTTTCGCAATTCGTTTCGCTCATCGTAGGCTTTGCATCAGGGAAGAAGTGGGGTGGTATCTACCATGAGGCCGGGAGCGAGGCTACCAAGCTGCAGTCCGAGATATGGGGCATGTTCAACAGCACGAACACCCTTTACCCCGGGGTTTTCCCGGCGATTAGAAAGTTCGAGGCTGAGCTTATCCAGATGGTGTGCAGCATGGTTGGAAAGGGCACTTGCGGACTTCTGGCTTCCGGAGGAACGGAGGTGAGCAAAAGGTGTGCCAAGTAAGCCCTTCCTTCCGTGGCTAGCACGTACTTGTAAACCCTTCACTTTAACCCTCCTCTTTTGCTCGTCCGCTCTGCTCGGTTCAAAAAGTCCATACTTCTCGCCGCCCTCTCCTACCGCGAGACCGCTCGTAGCCGCAATATCTCATACCCGAACATAATCTGCTGTGAGACCGCCCACCCCGCCATCTTCAAGGCTTGCAAGTACTTCAGCATTGAGCTCATCAAGGCACCCTTTGACCCTTCGAACTTCCGCCTTACCCCCAAGACCGTTGCGCCTTTCGTCAACAAGAACACCGTCGCAGTTTATGCTTCCGCTCCAACCTTTCCCCACGGAGTTCTCGACGACGTTGAGGGTTTGGGAAAGGTGAGGTGGAGCAGACGGCTGGAGCGACGTGGCAGCAAAAGCAACATACTGCCTTCTTACAAGGCTGGGGCGAAGCGATAGCAGCACTGAGAAGCGAGGCCACAATATGAACAACATATCATACCGCCTCTCTTCAAGAGATGAACCTTCTGCTCGTCGCTTCACTCCTCGCACATACCGCATATCCATATAACTAACAACCATTCATGCGCTCGCTTCGCTCGCGCCCCTCTGCCCATCACAGTTCTGCCAGTCCAAGGGCATCGGTCTCCACGTTGACAACTGTCTTGGTGGTTTCCTCCTCTCCTACCTTAAGAAGCAGGACCTCCTGAAGGGGCGAAAATTCGACTTCGACGACGTCCCTGGCGTCACCACCATGTCCGTGGACCTTCACAAGTATGGAGGCACCAACAAGGGTTGCTCTGTTTGCGTCTTTAGGACCGAGGAGCTAAGGTGAGCCAGCGAGGAGCGAAGGTCGGAAGGCTGGAACGAGGCGACAACAGTGTATCGCAAACCACCATAAGTAACAATACGATCCGTGCTCGCTTCGCTCTCGCCCCTCATCCTAAACCTTTACGCGATTCGCTTCACTCATCGCATCGCTCATCGCAGAAACTCTACATACATGCCCTCCTTCGACGGCTGCGAGGTGAGACCGGGCGAGGAGCAAAGGACTGCTGGAGCGAAGCGACAGCAAAAGCATGGCACCGCCTTCCTACATAACCAACAACCTTCCACTCGTCGCTTCGCTCCTCTCCTCACCCATCATCCCGACCCCTTTCGCGACTCGTTTCGCTCATCGCAGGGACTCTACGTGACCCCAACACTCCAAGGGTCTCGCTCCGGGGCGACGATTGCGGCAGCTTGGTCGTCTGTACTCTACAAGGGTGAGAACGGATACCTTCGTATGGCAAAGTCTCACAATGACACCATGACCAAGGCCAAGGTGAGAATGACGAGGAGCGAAGGATGGCTGAAGCGAAACGACAGCAAAATCATTACACCGCCTTCTTCCATAACTAAAAATCTTCCAATCATCGCTTCCCTCCACGCCTCGCCCCTAATCCCAACCCTTTTCGCGATTTTTTTTCGCTCATTGCAGGGAATTATTAACAAAATTGACGGCCTGGACCTTCTCGTCGAACCCGAGGGTTGTATCCTCCCTCTCGTGCCATCTCCCGGCTCGAAGCTTGACATCTACCTCGTCGCCTCGCAGATGGAAAAGAAGGGGTGGAACCTGTTCACGGGCCAGAGCCCCGCTGTTCTTGGCCTGTGTGTGGGGGACGTTCACCTAAAAATGCTTGATGCTTGGGAGGTGAGATTGGACGACGATCGAAGTGACAAGTTGACAACTTTAGAGTCGGGAATGAAAATTACACACGTTCGTACTTCCGTACACGACGCACCCCCTCCCCAATCACCGCAATAATCCTCATCCATCATCCTAACCCTTTCGCGATTTGCTTCGCTCATCGCAGAAGGACCTTATGGACGCTGTCACGCATGTTAAGGCCAACCCGAAGGAGAAGGCAATAGGGAATGCTGCCGTGTACGGCGCTGCGTCAACCATTCCGGACACCCTACTTGACTCCATTCTTCGCCAGTACGTGAATATTTCACTTCGAGTCAAGGAGAAGCAATAAAATAAAGACAGTTCTTCTTTTTTCAATCCAATAACGCTACACAACTATACTAAACCCCTACTGCACCGAAGTTGTTCAATTTGCCATTGCATCTCTTGTCAGTAATACCTGCGTTTTTTAGGGCTTGGGCGATGGCAGCATTGGGATCAAAGTTATGGTCCTCTGCAAGAGCAATTAAGCTACTCCTCCTCCTAGCCTTCCGCTGTGGCTGGGCGGGGACTAGAGACCCCGAACCTTTGAGTTTCGACGCTTCTTGTTGTTTCGTTAACATGACAGTTTGACCCCTAAAGGCCAATTTAGATTTTGGGTTGATCAACGACCTCCCAGGAACCGGGGAGGTCTCAGTACTCTGTAAGCCATTGCTTATTTCGGTGCCTGACGGGTTTTGCATGCTACTGTCATCGGGGTTTTTGGCGCTCTCACTCTCCTGCACATCATTTATTGCGCTCATTGTGTTCGTTAACCCTTCAATTGGTTCAATCACACCCAAGGACTGCTGTTTGTCCAAGTCACTGTACATGCTCAGTCCTATTGATGCAGGGCCTCCTTTCGTGTCGTATCCATAAGAGTCCCCCTTGTTCTTGTTCTTATCGATTCCAACCTTGTTTGATTTCGTTAAGGAAACGGAAAGGCGGCGTAACCCCCCACCCTTTGGTTGACTTCCCCTCGCATTGGGGTTTGTAACGACATTTCCGATGCTCATCTTTGCCACCCATCCCTCCTCAGAATACCTCCTGTAGAGATCCTGTCCGTCCTCATAGAGAACGTGAACCCTTTCAAAGCCGTCGAAGCTACGAGTAAAAATTTGTTAGTGTCAGGATTTCCGGCATGCGGTATTCAATGTGTGGTCGTCGCTTCGCTCCTCCCGCCCTTACCTAACAATGCTTCCAACTCCTCTATCGGGGTGGCACACAGAAGTCCCCAAAACGATCCTCTTGTCCAGTTTGGCCGCCCAAGAAGGTGGGTTGACGCAAATCCACCTGTCGAGGTTGTCAAGGCTCTTCACAATGTCATTCATATCCGGCCTCTCGTTCGGTGAGGGCGAAATCAGAGTCTTGATGAACTTTGCCAGGGCCTCCCTTAGTTTCGGATCATTTGACAAGTCGGCCTCCCCGGTGATCCGTCCTTTGTGGGCCATTAAGTCAGGGCGCCAGCCATCGTTCATTCTTATTGAAGCATGATTCGCGTTGATCTTCACTTTCATCCCCATACTGTCGACAAAAAAGTCCCTCAGACTGCCGTTTCTAATCGTCATGGCGAGCATGATCATTCCCAAGCTGAAGATGTCGGCCTTGAAGCCGTAGTCGCTGTCCCCCCTGAACACCTCGGGTGCAATGTAAAAATTCGTTCCTACCATGGTGAGGTTGACGTCGGAATTCTTTAGTACTCTGGGAACCGACGAGCGAGTAAAATAAGTTAGAGCCCACATGCTGCATGCTTCTGATTTGCGCTTAAGAGACTGGCCTTGGATTTTCTCAGTTCTTTTTTCTTTCTTACCTTGACTCGCCAAAGTCACTCACTCTCATTTTGAGGTTCTTGTCCACAAGGACGTTGGCCGTCTTTAGATCCCTGTGCATGATCTTATGGCTGTGTAGGTAGGCGATCGCCTGCGATATCTCCTTCACCATTCTCAGCTTGTGACTCGGCCACTGTAGGGTTTTCCACTCTGACTCCAACAATCCCTTAAGGTCCCCACCCTCGCAATAAGCGAGGATCAGACACAAATTCGGGGGCTCCCACGACGCTCCGATCATCTCCACTAGGTGAGGGTGGTGCAGCGTGCTATGGAGGAGAATCTCAGAGAAGAATCGTTCCATGTTTTCCGGGTTGACCTGGTCGGAAAGGAGCTGCTTCACGGCCACGTCCCTGCCAGTCGCCCTCATCTTTGCCAGGTAAACGATGCCGAAGCTCCCTGCTGCAACCTTCCTGTCGAAGAGGACCTCCGTGTCTACGTCAACTTTCCAAGCTCCCAGCTGCGACGAGCAAAGCGAGGGCGGGAGGGGTAGTTGGTTGTGTGGGCGGGGGTATGTTGCTTTGGCTGTCGTTTCACTCCAGCCTTCCGTCCTTCCCTCCTCGCCCCCCTCACCTCTGCCATGTTGTCTCCAACGACTTCCTCCTCCGCCGCTTCGATCATCTTGAGCTGGTCGGTGGTCAGCTTAAGCTTGGCCTCAAGAGCTTCGCTCTTTCTCTTGAGCTTGTCCTCCTCCTGAACAATTTCGTCCATCCTATTTTGTGCAATGATGAACTCCTTGCGGGTCGTAATCTCCGCGAACCTTATGTTCCAAACGTGAACGCCCAGGATTATCGCCGCGAACACGATAGCGGGTCCTCCGGACGTGCCAAATATGACTAGCAGTCCAATGACAGACCCCAGGGAGATTGAGAAGGACCAGAGGAAGGTGGTCATGGTGATGGCGTCGAGGACCATGATTGTGCACACTGCAATGAGGGTGCATGATGATGCGAGCTGCCACCAAACTGATATCCTCGCGACTTCCGCCAAGGCTTCAGCGTCGGCTAAAGAGTCTGCCTCGTTGAAACTGTCAACCATGTGGTTGAGGGAGTTTGTTTCAGAGGATCTGTCAATGATGTCCTTCATATTCCCCTCTTCCCCCTTTTCGAGCTCGCTCGAGAGGTCGCTAACGAGGCCAAACATGTAAACCACGAATATGCTCCCAACAATGTAGAAGAAGTAGTTAAGGTAAGCACCGAGTCTTGGGTTGTGGTTTGGAAAGAAGCTTAGTGCCAGCAAGAGCAAGCAAGCTGCGACCATTAGAATCACAAAGTACCACACACTCCCTGTCGTGGGCAGTCCCGTTTCAAAGTTGGTGCTTCCATCAATGATGTAAACTGTGATGAGCGAAGCGACGAGTGGAAGGGTTAGCATGTTGTATAGAAAAGCATCAGGCACCTGCGCTGCGCTCGCATCCTCACCTATTTGGCAAAACACAAGGAACGCAGTGAAGGAGTAAGTTCCGAACTTCATGTGTTCGAATCTCGTGCTGTTCGAGAATGTCTCGTACTTGGCCTCAATCTGTGCGTCGTTGAAGTTGAGGTTCAGCCTGTTCATCTCAACGATCTCGTCAATGAAGGCAAACTGGTGCAGCATGCTTGAAACAATGGTAGCTCTTCGGTGGGTGCGGTCCTCTCTCAACCTTCAGGGGAGCGCGAGGAACGTGAGGAGCGAAGCGAAGAGATAATATTGTTAGTTACTTTAAGATGCGATATGTGCGAAGAGCGCTACCGAACTTCCCTTAAGAGATAGGCGATACCCTACCCTACCCTACTTTCACTTCGCTCCTCCCCTGTCCATTATCTCACCTTCTTATTGTGTTGTCTTCCGCCGTAACTCCGGAGTGCAAGTCGTGATGACCTCTCATCGACAACTCCCTCGTGTTCATCTTTGGCACGAGCATTTGTCTCAGATTCTTATCTGCCTTACCCCTCCTCTGATCCTCGCCAACTTCACTCTTTACCTTCCCAATGGAACGACTGTCGGTTTCTGGTGTGTGATCAGGATCTCGGTGAAGTCCTAATCCACCGCCACTATGAAATCCTCCGACTTTTAATCTATTGGGGATGGAAGGAGCTGCTAAACCTCTCTCCGAAGAAGGAGGGGCTTCATGTTCATCCTCCTCTCTTGGGCTCCTTAATCTCCCTAGAAATTGACTCTTTCCTATATCTGTTAAGACCTTACGCACCACTGAGAAGCTCATATAGGAGCCCAAACGACTTTATCACACCAAAAAGCTGTCAACTCTAACAGTTTTTGCTTAAGTAAAGGCTTGAGAAACTGGTTGATTTTTTAAGGACTTTAAATAAGACGTGCCGAGCGGATTAGGAACTTCGCGCAAGGTTCGGGCGGTCTCCTATCGTTCTTACCATCGGGCAGCCCGACTGGTGTCTGATAAAAGGATGTCACAACAGGAGGCTCGAGCAAAGAGCATAAGATGGGGTGGGGAGACGACGACAACTGCTTCTGCGGTACTGAAGGGTGTAAGAGAGCAAGTTGAAGGGCCTGGAACAGATCAATATAGCTCCGACTGGACTACAGACACGAGTAAAATTCAGTTACCTTCGGGCTTTCGCAAGCAGGGTAGTGTGGATGGTGAAGACGATGACGACGATGATCACTTCGACTATGACGACGGTGAAAAATTCATTCCTCCCGAGAATCCAGCGTCTCCGCTGAAGTCCAGCTCATTGAAGTTCTTTGAGGACGACTCTCCCCCCGAACAGTTTGCAGAGGAGGTTAGGCTCACAGATGCCAACCCACGCGATCCTTATGTGCTCCACCACAGCTGGCATGATAGGTTCAGTACCCTGGACGGTGAGAAGTCGTACTTCAAGATATTTGAGAGGGAGGAGCACTTTCTCAAGCCCACTAGATACACACAGCCTATGCATGCCATCTTCCTTCACTCCGCCAAGGTGACGGAGACAGGAAGGCTCTTAATCAGCGGGATAACGCATTTCACTTTCTCGATAACATCCATCGGGAAGTCCAAGAAGACGGCGTCCGGACCCAAGGTGAGCCAAAACAGGCTTGAACGAAGCGACAGCAGCATATCGCCCAAAACTCTATCTAACAACCTTCTTCCACTCGTCGATTCGCTCGTCGCAGACTTTCGTTTATCACCTCGCTTGCAGGTCAAGGAAGGATGTAAGGGATTGGTCCAAAATGATCGGGAAGGTGATTTTGAAGATTGCGGACCTGCCATCGGTCAGCCACAGAATAAGGAAGGCGTCGCGGCACAAGGTCAATAAGGATTGGAAGTCAGCCCACCTCGTAATCAAAGGGGGTTCGAAGGGAGACTACTCCAGGCGTAAGCCGAGCACTGAGATTGAGGTAAGGAAGGCTGGAATTGAGATGAGCGGGGAGAATTGGGGCGAACGAAGCGATGCGAATCAACAGCAACAGCAACAGCAACAGCAAATACCGCCACATAACGCCCACCAACGTAACTAACACCACCCCTCTGCAGCCCGACAATGAGACCCCTCGGATGAAGGTCCAACCCATCGCAGTGCCGAGCGTGACGCTCCACGCCTCCGATCACAGGTGGAAGCTCGGGAGCAACAACTTCACCAAGACTCCAAAGAGGCCCAAGACTCAGACGGCTGCAGAGATGATACCCAATTACATCATAAAAGCAATCTTCAAGAACGACCTCGACGAGATCCTCGTTTGGCTGACGTCGCACAGGGCATTCGACGGCATGGAGGCGAGGAGTGGCGAGAGGCTGCTCCACACTGCCTGCTCCTGCGGCAACTTGAACCTCGCCATATTCTTCCTCGACAAGGGCGCAAAGCCAGACGTGAAAGACGGCTACGGGGAGACCCCTCTCTACTCCTGTGTGAAGAACAGGAACGTCAAGATCGCGGAGCTGCTCCTGCAGAGGGGGGCCGAGATTAATGATGGAGCTGATGATGGGGTGACACCTTTGGCTCTCGCGTGCGCCAACGGGGATCTCAAGATGGTGCATTTTCTCCTAGACTGCGGCGCAAATCCAATGACGCCCGATATAAGAGGCATAAGCCCCTTCTTTACAGCCTGCGCTCAGGGCCACCTCGAGGTTGTCAAGGTCCTGCTGCAGATGAACCAGAAAGTGAGGGGGGGTAGGAGCGAAGGCAGCGAGTTGGCTGATGCTGTTCTATACAATACTCTAATCACCCCCACTCGTCGCTTCGCCCCTCGCAGATTCCGGGGGTTGTAGTGGTCGAGAAGAAGACCAACAATGACCTCACCCCAATATACGCCTCCGCCCAGCGCGGTTGCCTCGAGATTGTGAAGCTTCTCGTGAAGATGGGAGCGAAGTGGGACGAACCTAACTTGCAGGTTATAACTCCCTTCCACGCTGCCGTTGAGAGGGGAGAGCTGGCGGTCTGCGAGTACCTGCTGAGCCTCGATCCACCTTCCGACGCGTTCAAGACCAATAGCACAGACATGTCATGCCTTCACACCGCCGCGAAGTTCAACCGGGTTGGTCTTTTGGAGTTTCTCCTTGAGGTGAGAAGGCTTGAGCCCAGAGCGAAGCGACAGCAAAAGGATTGTCCTACCTTTCTAACACAAGGAACAAAACGCTCATCGCAGCTCGGACTTGACTTGAACGCAACTGATATGTACGGGGCGACTCCTCTCGACTGCGCGCGATCGTTCGGCCACCTTGAGGCGGCGAAGGAAATTGAGAAGCTTGGAGGGATACGTGGTGAGGACTACCTGAGGGACCCGAAATCGAGGGCACAGAGCGTGCTGGCGAAGCATAGGATGGTTGGGGCTGGCATGGGAGATGGAAGGGTGTTCAGCAGGGCTGGAAATAAAGTGAGGGGGGGCAAGATTAGCAGGGCTAGGTCGAAGGCTAGTCACGCGAGTAGAGGCGGGACAACGGGGACCATCAGGGGNATATTGAGGGACGGGGAAGTTTTTGGGATTGACGATGAAGAGGAGGACGAGGACCAGAAAGGTTGGGACGAGGCGGAGGGGGAGGGTGGGGTGGAGAAAATTGTTGCTTTCGGGGATTTTGACGATATGGGAATGTACGGGTGATTGAGGCGGGCGGTAAAAAAAGGAAGGAGAGAAGTGTTGTTTTAAGAACTTGTCTCTTGATTTGCCAACCCCCTGTTTATCCCTACGCTTGTCTAGTCAGCCTTGTTCTTGAGTATCCTAAGTGCTACGAGCCTTCTCATTCCCGTGACGTCCCTCTGCGTGAAGTTGGTCTCCTTCCCTAGGCTTAGGAAGTCCGCGCAGGTGCACGTGAAGACTCCGCAGTCGTAGCCGTTGGTCTGCTGGGGGTAGTCGGCGGGGGTCTCGTAGAGGGTCCACTCGGAATCGTCAAACTCTCCCGGCTTGTCCTTGGCCTTCCACTCGTCCTTTAAGTACCTTAGAGTAGCCTCGAGGAAACCGTGAGTGTCCTTGCTGCCGAAGCTGTCGTAGTATGTGATGGTCTTGGACCTCATGTCAGCCTTCAGGCAGCACCAGTGCATGTTGTTCAAATTCAGAGGCCAGAGAATATTCTCCAACTGAGGGCGCGAGAAGGGTGCGAGCGCGAGAAAGGTTTATTAGTTTTATAGACGACGTCTATAAATGACGTGATGCTGTCTACAGCCTCGCCAATCCAGCCCTCACCTCGAAAATGTCCTTCCCCGGTACCTTCTTACTCCATCTCTTTACATTCTTGTAGTTGTACCCCCCCTCCCCAACAAGCTTGGTGAAGAAGAAGCTCTTGAAAAACCAGCTGCGATGAGCAAAGCGAGGACGGTGAGCGAAGCGACGAGCAAGGGGGTTAACGAACGAAGCGAGAGGAAAGAATGTTAGCTATAGCTAATAGCTATTGCTTCGCTCAAGCCCTCAGCCCCAAGCCCAACCCTTACCTCCTCCTCCCACCCGTCTCTTTGCATATCCTCTCGTCCCTCTCCCTCAGTAGCGAGTAGTAGTAATGTATAACCTCGTCGCTCAGCCACGTGCCAGGGTTGAGAGTCCTCAAGTTCCTCCTCGTGATACTATCCCCTCCAACAGTCGCCACGACCTCTCCCTCGTCCTCACCCCCCCTAAGTCCGCCGTCTACAACCTGGTTCTCCTCCCTCGTAAGAACCCTGAAGCTCTTGGTCATTTTCTTCTTCTCCTCCTCCACCTTCCTCCTCTCCATCTCCTCCACCTCCCTCCTCCTAACCCTCGGGCTCTTCCACTTGCCGATATCCTCCTCCAGTCTCCCCCTCCTACCCCTCGTCATATCCTCAACGACAACAGACTTCCTAATACTGTTGATCCTCCTAAACTGCCCCTCGCTCAAGTTCCTCACCCCTTCCCTATTACCCCTAGGAGTAATATTCCCTTTAGATTTCTTCAAAAGTTCCCCAAACTCATCCCTCCCCATTCCGACCCCCTTCCCAACCCCCCCTTTTTCTTCCCTAACAAACCACTCCTTAACCAAATCCTCCACCCCCACATCCCTCCCCAT
>JGI24540J26637_10000378_pt1 | contig 18292 bp, 9 predicted proteins | sample NorSeaMetagenome_FD_26637 | JGI IMG/M metagenome (IMG submission 26637)
GAGCTGCTAAAGCGATGAAACCATGGGTTAGAGCAGAGCCTAGGAGTGTTCAGGACTGCCAAGAACTAGTGAGGGGAGAGAAGGACCCACAGAGGGTTGCATCCATCCTCTTGAGAGAGCTAGCCAGCAGTCAGGCAGATACGGCAATGTACCGACACTACTTCAAAGAGAAGCAGGATGCGATCAGAGAAAAGGAAAAAGCTTTCGGGCAACTGGCAGCAGAACTGGCAGGTAAAGACCTGGTACTCACAGAAGCCTTGGCGGACCTGAAAGAGGTTCGGAAAACAACTAAACAGCAAAAGAAGAAGATGACCAAAAGTGCCACCTGCTCAGTTACCACCCAAACAGAAGTGGAGCCATCTTGTGAACTACCGCGTAGTGAGAGGATGGGGAAATCTAGAAGTGGAGAAGGAGAGGGGGATGCTCTCAATGAAACCGGGCATACAGTTCAGGTATGCAGTGAGACATTTGGTGAGACCACGATCTGCGAACTCCAAGAAATGATTCAATGCCTGAGAGAGGAACTCAGAGAGGCGCAAAGAGAGCAAGAGCTGCTCAGAGGGTTCCATGCACAAGCCATGGCGAGTGCCACTGAAAAGGCTTATAACATAGGGTTGCAAGTGCACAACCAGTACAGGCGCAGAGACTGAGAACAGTGAAGAGTTGCGTGGAGAAAAATTTGCTCAGTGGGCAATCTCTGGCTCTTGCCTGCATGATGGTCTAGTAATGACTATCGAGGGAGTGAGCATATATAATTGACAATGATTGACACCATGGACTCGATCTGGCATAGGGGTCTATTCAAATGTCACATGAGCTCTTGTGCTTGCAAGGCTTGTGAGACTTGAACAGTGCCAGCATGGTTTGGCAGGCCAGACTGTTCTGAAGCACTGATGAGGGTATTTTAACGAATCCGGTTTCTTTGGCGGACACCCTAGGCATTCTTGCACACGAGACGGAGGGGATATCCATGGTGACGAGACAGTTGGAAAGCGATTGAGACTTTGTTGGCAGTATGTTTTCCGGCATGGCTCTTGAAGTGATTCGCCAGATCCTGGCAACAAAAGATTACCTGTGCGCTGTAGAAGCCAGATTTATAGGAACCATGGAACCAACCATGCAGATCCACGGCAGAATGATTTAATTTTGGGATTCCCGTGCCACTGCAGTCAGGAGGGTCGGGGGTCTTGTGTTTGCTGCCCTCAGGAAGCCATGCGGGTCAGGACTAGTGCCAGCAGAAACTTTCATACTGTTTCATTAATAGTTGTCAAAAATGGGGCAGGTAGTCAGTACATGGGCTTCTTTCCATGTGTCCTCAAATAGATATCAAGTGCATGGGCATATGTTTTCATTGAGAAAAAAGACGAATGCTCGAGTTTGCCTTGCAGAAAATGCATGCCTCCAGCAGTGGGGCTCGGACGTCCAAGGAGATTGCGGATCTGACTGTGGCTGCGGCAGATCGCCTTGCATCAGATGGGTTTGAAGGCTTTGATCGTGTTCTCCTGTCTGCATTCCAGCGTAGCCAACATCGAGAAACCAAAGAACTGTCAGCCTCTTACAGGCGGTCAGAGCAAGCTTTTCATGGCGTGGCGACGTCTAAGGATATTGCGGATCTCAATGTGCTCGTTCTTCGGCACGCTGACAGAGCGAGGTTGGATGGAGTCAAGCCGGAGGTTTAAGATGCTCTTGATGTGCTGCAGGCTGCTGCTCGCGCTCGGGCGGTGCAAGNGNATGGGGAGATCTTACTTTCAGCGAGGCGGCAGTTGGAGCAGGCCAAAAGCCATTCGCTGCAATGTTTCTAGAAAGGCAGTGGCACTTCCCAGCTTGTACTCATTATGAAAAGCACGACTTCGGTCGTTTCAGCAAGATGATGTACGACTGTGGTCCCTCGATTCAGTGGAAGGGTTGATGANTCAGGGAAGTTGCATTGCTTTGGTCACAATGATTATGGCCAGAGCGAGTACCCGACGNAACTGGAATGATTGCTTGGAATGGGGACACAGTGCCGGACAGCCTAGGCAGTCTTCACAATACAATTCCCAAGTGGAAGACTTGGCAGCGACGCTCTGAAGTTCTGGAGTAATGCTGAAGTCGCATACAAATGCGTGGACAAATATTCAGCAGTGTTTGCAGCATTGGTGGCCTCCAACTTTAAGGGGTGACAGATAAATGCTGTCGTTTTCTTCTTTTATAAGTTTTGTTTCGTTTGGGACACCCTTTCGGAACTCTCCTTCGTGGGCTGCCTGATAAATCCACTGCGCAAGGTTCCATCTTTTGAACGCGTGTTTTCTTCTTAAATAACCTTGTGCAGTGGAAGCACGTACATATGTTCAAATACAACATTGGTTGTTTTCAAACATTATCAATACACTTGTTTATACATGATTTATTAAGAAAGCTTTGTTGTATAGTTTTTGTAATTCTTTAAATGAAAGGTTGCGGGGTCCAAGGGAATCATCCGGATTGTTTGTAAATCGTTACTACAAAGTTTTCTATAGGAAGTCATCCTGCGTTTGAACTTAGATAAATTGTGATAACCAAACTAATTTGTGGAAATCTTTTTTGTTAAGGGCCGGGGGCAGTNTGGCGCCCCGCAGGATTGACAGCCACTGACGATTATTCCAAAGTNATTACCCGCTAGTTCGATGAGACAGTAGATTTCCTGTAATATCAAACCATTTGTTTAAACCCATTGTTCTAGCGATTTAAACAATGCAGGGATCCCAGTACACTTTATTCGGTGATTGCATTGTGGATACCTGAATGTCAGTGGAAGTGATAGCGGAGCGTTGGCATGAAGCGGCTGATCCATTGGCAGAGCTACTACAGACCATGTCAAGCCATCAATTGAGGGAAGGCTCAAGCGGTCAGCCTTCATCCTGAAAGGAAACATCCTTGTTGTTGGGCACTTCGATCCAGATTGGGACTTGGCCTCCAGAGTGGGACTTGCCTTCTGAGACCATATCACATGCCAATGCATGTCGACGGAGAGTGCAACAGTGTACCTCAAGAAATGCCTGGCCAGAAGGTGCGAGATTTGAGGATGAGAATAGCAGCTGGACAGTCGCGCTGCAAGGCTGTTTGCTACTGCTCTGAGATGTGCAGAAGGCCGTGAAGTTCTGGAGTGCACCTTTGATGCGCTCGGGAACAGTCTCTATTTGGATGCCATCAACTAGCAGATCTTGTGAGCAACAGCTCCACGGAATCGCAAGACCCAAAGTTGCCAGCACCAATGTTCGAAAGGCCATCCAACTTGGTTGATTCAAGCAGAACTCATCAGTATACTAATGCTGCCATGGAGTTGAGTGGTGGCATCCAACTTTAAGGGGTGACAGATAAATGCTGTCGTTTTTTTTCTAACGGGTTCTTTTTGTTTGGGATACCTTCCCTTGAACTCTTCCTTCGTGGGCTGCCTGATAAATCCACTGCGCAAGGTTTCAGCTTTTGAACGCGTGTTTCCTTCCTAAATAAACTTGCGCAGCGGAAGCACAAACATATGTTCAAATGGTTATTTTCAAACATTATCATACACTCGATTACACATGATATCATTAAGAAAGCTTTGTTGTATAGTTTCTTTTTAATTCTTTAAATGAAAGGCTGCGTGGTCCAAGTGAATCATCCGGAATGTTTGTAAATCGTTACTACAAAGGTTTCTATAGGAAGTTATCCAGCGTTTGAACTTAGATAAATTGTAATAACCAAACTAATTTTTGTTTGAAACCTTTTTTGTTAAGGACTGGGGGCAGTCTGGCGCCCTGCAGGAGTGAAGAGCCACTGACGAATTGTCCAAAGTGCATACCCGCCACTTCGCCAGGACAGATTTGCATTTGAGGTTGCTGTTTGAGTTTCGAGCAAACATCCTGCGTGCCAAGCACCTGCTTGTGCTAGTTGAGTTTAATTAAAAACGTGTCAGCCATGGCGTGGGTTCAAATGCGAGAAATCAGCCTCCCAAAAGTTTTGAAGACTCAGTGTCAGGTTGAAGAAGAGCTGCACAGCCTCATCCAGGCCGCATTGTTTTACACAAGAATATGTACTCATATCAGGGATGCATGGGGCTTGTTTATATTACAAGGATTCATTTGCCATCCTGTTGATAGATTTCATTTTACTCAGCAGTAAGGGACTTGGAGGCCTTCCTTCATACGGTTTCTCTTCAATGATATAAACACGAATTTTTCCCTCATATTTATGGTCGTCAACATTATGGGACCTGGAGGCCTTCTTTCATAGTGGCACGGGACTCGGTGGCCTTCCCACATATTTTTCCTCCTCAACAATGAGGGACCCGGAGGCATTCTCACATAGTTTATCTCCTCAACAGTAAGGGATCTGGATGACTTCCTTCATAGTACCTTTCTAGGGGTACGGGCACCACGGATGACGAAGGCAATGTCCTTTTGCAAGGGCTGGTGCAGTCGCTGGAACAAGCGTTGCTTTCTTCGGAGTTGCTTGCAGCACCTGGTTTGCTTGAACTTGCAGTGCAGTACGAGCTTCATGATCTCGTCGCCAAGATTGCATCTTGTCGGCCCATGATAGCGTCACGCCTGCAAACGTCCTCGCTGTGAGAGAGCTGCCAAGATATTGCTACACTTGAAGATGTGTTTCAAGATCTCTTCCTGACTTTCCTGGGTAGTGCGCAGCCAGAATTGGCTCGGTCGTTACTCCGCAAGAGCGACCAGCTCAAACAGACGATTGAGTCAGTCTTGGTTGCGAGCCAACACTTGCGCATAAAGTTGAATGCCAAGGTTCTCGGTGACACTTATCACTGGCACGCTTTCAGCGCTATGTGAGCAATGCTGAAGTCGCATACGAATTTGTAGACAAAGATCCAGCAGTGTTAGCAGCAGTGGTTGCATCCAACTTTAAGTGGTGACAGATAAATGCTGTCGTTGTTTGCTAAAATTGTTTCTGTTTGGGATCCTTTCTTCGAACATATCCTTCGTGGGCTGCCTCATAAATCCACTGGTCAAGGTTCCAGCTTTAGAACGCGGTTGTGTTTCCTAATTAACCTTACGCAGTGGAATTGCCGACACATGTTCAAATAAAACATTGGTCACTTACTTTTTCTTCAAACGCTATCAATGCACCTTGATAACATTTGATAGTATCAAGCAAGTTTATTCCTACAGGTTTTTTTAATTTCTTAAATGATAGTCTGTGGGATCGAGTGTACATCGATCCCACATACTTTTCTTCAAGAAGGCATCCTGCACGTGACAGTAGATCTCTTGTAATATCAAACCATTTGTTTAAACCATTTTTCTAGCGATTTAAACAATGCAGGGATCCCAGTAAGGGGTGACAGATAAATGCTGTCGTTTGTTTCCTTTATAATGTTTTTTTGTTTGGGATACCTTTCCTGGAACTCTCCTTCGTGGGCTGCCTGATAAATCCACTGCGCAAGGTTCCATTTTTTGAACGCGTGTTTCCTTCCTAAATAACCTTGTGCAGCGGAAGCACGGACATATGTTCAAATAAAACATTGGGTGTTTTTCAAACATTATCAATACACTTGATTATACATGATATTATTAAGAAAGCTTTGTTGTATAGTTTTTGTAATTCTTTAAATGAAAGGTTGCGGGGTCCAAGGGAATCATCCGGATTGTTTGAAAATCGTTACTACAATTTTTTCTATAGGAAATCATCCTGTGTTTGAACTTAGATATATTGTAATAACCAAACTAATTTGTTTGAAACCTTTTTTGTTAAGGGCCGTGGGGCAGTCTGGCGCCCCGCAGGATTGACAGCCACTGACGATTATTCCAAAGTGATTACCCGCTAGTTCGATGTGACAGTAGATCTCCTGTAATATCAAACCATTTGTTTAAACCAATTGTTCTAGCGATTTAAACAATGCAGGGATCCCAGTATATTTATTCGGTGATTGCATTGTGGATACCTGAATGTCAGTGGAAGTGATAGCGGAGCGTTGGCATGAAGCGGCAGATCCATTGGCAGAGCTACTTCAGACCATGTCAAGCCATCAATTGAGGGAAGGCTCAAGCGGCCCAGCTTGCATCCTGAAAGGAAACAATCCTTGTTGTTGAGCAAGTCGATCCAGATTGGGACTTGGCATCGTATGGCTTTGAAGGTTGCCTTCTGAGACCATATCACATGGCCAGCCGGTTGGACTCAGCTTGCGCTCGGGATGACCAAATGTAACCAGGCAGCTTCCGGATGACCTTAAAGCTGCTGTGTATGAGGTGGATGATTAGCGCCGGATGAAGGCCTTTTTGAAGCAAGTTGCATCCCGGGACCCAGGCTACGGGTTTGGGCCATCAGCAAGCTGCATGAGGGAAGTGCTCGAGGACAGGAATTGCCTATTGCCGGCAATTATCAGCCAGCACATTGGGACCCTCTGGCTGGCGAATGCTGGCAGATTCGTTCAGGAATCTTTACGCCGATATTGTTCCGTGGGATGCTGACCAGTGGGCAGAAGCTGTTCGCACCATGACATGGCCCAGCTGCAGTTGAGGCCGTCAAGATTTGCAAGACTTGACATGCAGATTAAATTGACGTTCGAACCATCATCGCTTGACGCGGATGTGGCAGNTNGCAGAATCCTTAAGTAGTGTGCACCAGCCTCTAATATCTTTTTGCAATCTTTATATATCACAGACACCTTGGGACGACCCTTCTCTCGTGGGCTCTTCCCTCGTGGGCTGCCTCATGAGACCACTGTGCGAGGATCTCGGTGTTTTGTTCTGGTCCATATATTATCTTCGCACAGTGGTGCAGTTCCCTTCATAATTTCTTCTCACACAGAATTGTTCTATTAAACATTGGTTGTTAAGTGTTCTTCTAAGTTTTCCGGAATGTCGCTCCACTAAGAATTGTTCTTTAAACACTATCTTTGAGGGCTGTGGGGCAGTCTGGCGCCCCGCAGGATTGGACAGTCCTTGACGATTATTCCCAAGTGATTACCCGCTAGTTCGTCAGGACAGATTCGCTTTTGATGTTGTTGTTCAGTTTTATACCAAACATGGAAGAATGCAGACTCGTCAAGCTTGAAATTTACGGGCATGTTGTGTTTCTTTAAGATAGTATGGGAAAACGGAAAATAATGATTCAGACAAAAAGGTACCAAACGGATGATATACATATATATATATATATATATACGCTTGCGGATTGCTTCTCGGACGATAATTTGATGCTCATATATAGAAAGATGAAAGCTGCCAGGAGCCATTTCGAAGCATATATATGGACTGTAAACTCAGTTGGGTTAAAACATGAATCCCCTAGTGCTTGTCAAGAAGGAGTGTAGGGTGTCATTGTGTTGTCCTCCTTATTGAAGCCATTTGGGTTTTGGGCGTTGGGAATTTACAGAGACACCGATCAGAACAACATCCTCGGCATTTATCAAGGTCGGCCAAGTTGTAGCAAAAAGACTCAGCCCCTGTTATGGCAGGCGTGATCGTAGGAAGATGCCACACTGGAACACCGTAGGAGAGCCAATAGCTTTTCCAACAGTTAACATGATTGTAGGTGCTAGTGAACGATGTTGGCGTCATGTCACAGTTCATTTTGTCACTCATAACATGTTTCGAAAACCAGTTGGAATCAGAGCATGACACAGGGAATCCATGGGATACGCATTATGCATGACATACCGTAGAAACACACATATCGAACATACTCTGTCCAGGAACTTATTTTCAGGAACAAATGGAAAGTAAGAGATGTCACGTGCCCAGTGGCTTTTGGTGTCAAGGCAACTCATTTGAAAACGTGTTTAAATATAGTTCAATGAGTTCTGGCAGGGACCTCAGAATACGTTTAGAATGTTTTGAAAGTCACGTTTTCTGCAGGATAGGCTACCAATGTAACTTGGATATAGGGAGTACAAACGTTAGTGCAACGTTCAGCCCTCACTGTGCTATCTGACTACATTCTTTGCATTCTTGTCATTCGGTGTGTAGCGTAGATACGACTTCAGAATTCAATTTGTCTTTTAAAACCATCATCCGCAGGTCCTCTGGCTCCGCAGTCCAACATGGAATGGCAAGATGTCTTAGACTTTCTCAGTGATAAGGACGCATATCGCTGGGCTTGTGCATGCGTGGAGTTTTCTCTGATTGCTGAACAGTTCTGGTAGGAAAGCAGATTCTGTTCGGGGGCTGGTCTAGCCAGTAGAGTGTGGGGGACATTGTGGAGATCTTTTAATTTCACGTGTCTGTCTAGTCAGTTTGGAGCCATGCGGTTCACCAATATCTCTGCAGATGACGTCGTTCGCTCAGGCAGATGATCAATTGGACATGGAACTTTGCTTAGGAGAAATCAGGGGTGCTCTGAGGAGTGTTCATCAATTTATGATGTCCGACTTTTTCCGGGGTCAGTCTTGTTCTACATTGTCCTCGTTATCCCAGCATGAAGCAGTTAGTCATTCAGATATCACAATTTCTGTGCTATCAGCAGAAGCTGTCCAACGCTGGTCTTGTTCTTAATTTTGAATAAGAGATATTCAGATTTTGAGATATAGTCATGTATAGAATGTGAACTATAAGGAGTTTTGGTTAAACGGTAGCGGCAGTCCAGTGCATGATGAACGATTCGTGATGCGATTCGCCAATGTAGATGACTCCGGATATGCTTACCAGCCGGGGTGTTGCCCGGTCTGACATTGCGCGTGTATCATAGTTTTCAGAGCATTCGGTCGGCTTGTTGTCTATCTGGGCACCTGCTGATTGTTCCGCCTCCGTATACATATAACATATTTATGTAGTCATATATATATATATATATCTAAACAGGGCTGTGTATGTTTGACAGAAATAGCTAAAACATGTAACATGGCCACAAGCTGGGACGCTTTGTTTGACATGGTCTGCAGATCTAAAAGATGGTTTTGGGAATTTGATATTCGAAGAGGTGGAATAAATGCCGAGGTACGCAAGACGTTGGTATGGAGTTTTTGCGTCTTGCGCAGGGAAAGCTCGACATCGGTTTGATGTGGAAACCCAATTCGTTTTACGGCAGATGAATCCTAGGTAGCAGCTGGTCATCATGCACTGTGGCTCATTGGCGATGTTTGCAAAAGGCTAAGATCTCCATACCCATAGATCAGTTGCTCTCGGCTTCGTTTGCATAATATGAAATATATACAGGGATTTGAGTTCTTGCAATGACATTTTATGTTCCAGCCCATGAAGGTTCCGCCACGGAAGCAAGACGTGCGATGCATGTGAATTCTGGCTCGAAACGTTAAATCATACTTGAATCCGAGGATATCAGTCAAACCTTCGTGATGAGTTGTTTTCTTGTTTTGAAAGGATGTTTGACATATTGAATCAAGTTGCTTCTTTTGCATTCAGGCGCCGGACCAAAGATCGGTTTGCTTGCACAGGCCAGATTTATTGGAGACGGGATCTTTGACCTTCATTTGGTAGGGATAATAAGTTCAAGGATTTGTTCCTTGTGTCATATTTTACTGTTATGGATGATAAGTGTAGGGATTAGTGCTAGCATATTCATCGATTCTGTTCATCAAAAGTGGCCAGAATGTATGTGTGTCGGCTCTATGCATCAGCAATAGAACTCATAGACAGTGTATAGGCTTCTTAAAAGAAAAGAGAAGAAAGTTGCTTCTGACGGATAGCTTTTGGAATTGTCTCGACTGATGTGTTCCAGGAGGAAAGAGTCTTTCTTGATTAAACCAATTGTTTTTAGTGAATTAAACAAAGCAGGGATCCCAGTAAACTTTATTCGGTGATTGCATTGTGGATACCTGAATGTCAGTGGAAGTGATAGAGGAGCGTTGGCATGAAGCGGCAGATCCATTGGCAGAGCTCTTCAGCATGCCGAGCAAATCGCAGAAACGCATCAAGCTCATTTGCCGTTAGCCTTGGTTGAGGGAAGACTGCATGCGGAGCAAGTCCCCGTTCTTTCTGGCTTTGCATCAGTTCAATACATGCGGCCAAATGCTCGGAGTGGCCAGCTGGATCATCGTTCGATGGAATGAAGAAGTTCTACTGATGAAGCCGTTGGAGTGGAGGAGCTATGGAAGACGGCAGTCTCAATGACAGGAAGACACCTGGGATCAGGAGTGTTGCGGCACACACCTGCAGCCGAGATTTGATGTCTGAGATTTGCAGTCGATGCGGCTCAAAGCAGCTCAACTTTCTGGTCTTGCATGGTCCGAATGGGGATGGACGTGCCCTAGCATCAGATCTTCAAAAAGTCCGTTCCGCGACAGTTTTGGCCCTCGGTGAACACTTGGAGTCGTATGCGGTTGCAATTCAATGCCTCAGCAGCATGCAACGGTTGTGAAGCAGACTTTTTAGGCCCCAAAAGACGGAACAGCTATAAGCGTGGGCTTTTGTTTTTTATTTAAACGGATGTGTCAAGTTGTTCTTATTTACGGGATTGTTTAAGATGTCTCCGATAACGCAACATTTTACGTAGAACTCGCACATCACTTCAGCGGTATATTAACCTGATGGGTCAGTTGTGTGACAAATGTTTGCTCCTTATGCGATTCTTTAGATCAAGCTTAAGAAGCAAAGCCGTTGTATTGTTTCGAGCTTACTTTTTAACAATCGCACACGATATTGTGGTAAGTGTTATACAACGCATCATGGTGTTTGATTGAGAGAGTAGTGTTGGATAAGATTTGCGATCGGTTAACTTGACCCGATTGGCGAGATTAAGAACTCCTATCCTGACTTTTTAGGTCACTGCTGGGCAAAGTAAAGAGAGTAGGACTGTTCAAAATGAGTCCAGCCCAACAGAGCTGAGTTGACGATCAGATCGGGCCATGCCGCTTTGATGTTTTGTCTTGTTTGTTACATCAAGAATTCCATGGTTGTTAAAAAAAAGTTGTTTGTGAGCATCCGCATTCACGCAGGCGGGACGGGAAAATGTAGTGTCGGGAATGCCTGGTCTGTTTTGGGTAATCAGAAGCCGTTTTTGTTGCTAGAATGGTTGGATCGTGGAAACTCTATTTTATAAAAACCTCCCATGAGGTATTATTTGGATTCCATATAGATTCGATTGTTTTCTCTTGGTGGTATTCATGGGAATATTTAGCATGTTTATTGGGGATCCCTAGGGTTTTCTGTGGTGTTTGTATTTGCTTCTGGGTCTGTATGGGTTCAGCGATCATAGTATTAGAGGGACGTACTCACGGTTTCGTTCGTCTAGCTCTTTCAAAACAAAGGTTTATAGGTAAGAAACCCAGGTCCTTCTGGCCACCTGGAGGCATGGCCCAAACACGCAGAGGTAGCTGGAACGTCTCGCGCATGGTCAGGACTCTGCTCAAAAAGCGTAGCTGATCAGCTGAACCATGCGTGTATGCATCCACATGCAACCTGTTATAATAGAATTATGCTCATTTGCTTGCCATGATGATGACAAGTATCAGTCTTGCTGAACTTTTCAACCGTTGAAATCGTTTGGTAGCATTCAGCCCAAACGTCTCATGATCAGGATGGCTCGGACGATCAGCAGTGCCTTATACGGCGGTAGCCTACTTGGAGGAGGCGGGTGGGTTAACTATTTGACTGTTAGAAGATGCTTCTCATGAGCCGATGTGGGTAGGGGCTTCAAGGCGACTTATCCTGCAAAAATAATCTGGGATAGTNTACTCAGAGGTTTTATATAGTTGAAGGAGTTCTGGCAGGAATTCTCAAAACATNATTAGAATGCTTTGATTCACGTTATCCGCAGGATCTTCCCGTGAGGTAACCTATATATAAGGCTAAGAAGTTTAGAGTTATGCCCTTAACTCCTTGGCCATATATAAGCAAGATTCCCGAATGTGCTAGCAGTCTACATTCACTGCGTTTGTGTCATTTTCGTGCAGTGTAGACACGATTTCAGACATAAATTCTCTTAAAACTATGTTTCGGTTGTGAATCCACNATATTTGATGTAGTGTCTCATCCAACGNTTTTGCAATATATGTTCATCACATGAATTCCTGGCGACCAAAATATTTGTCCCAGGAAACTTTNTCAACGCTACTGCAATGCTTTGTACTGTTAGATATTGGTCGGCATTACGTTATATACATGCATTGAATTGCCTTCGATGTTTCAGTTTCGATGCAAAGCTTAGATCCTGATCTCAGACATGACACTGATTGCATTGGTGCACCACAACAAAAATGAAGCCAGTGTGACTCTGTGAAGCTGCAAGAAGCACATTTTGCTGGTCTGGAGTTATGTGATTCTTGATTTATCTATTTATCAACTGCAGGAATGGAGTTTTCATGATGTCTGCTTCCATTTTGACTCCAGGTGTGACGCTTCGCCNGTTGTCNTTGTGGACACTGGCTAGCTAGTAAAATTGTTAATCCACAGGAGCATTAGCGTGTCGAATATGTAGATCTTGTTGCTAGCTGTAGCGGTGGGGTCGATGGGTTTGTAGCGGTGCATTGGCTTGTTTATTATGCCAGAAGTCGAGATGTCATTTGTCATACAGCATAGCAACAGGGACCTCGAAGAAGGGCAAGTTCTTTTGGCATCATTTAGATTGTTCAAGTGTCGCATGACCAAGTTTCTTATTGCATGAAAAGTGTACGATGCTGTGGTTTCCTTTGGACATGGGGTTTTGTGTTTGTTCATTATTAACTCGAATGGTTAGACTGCAATGGCGTCTGGAGAGCAACCATCGGATGATGACATGTCGACAGCGGAGCAACGTGCGAGTGTGACGATCATGAAGGAGGTGGCCAGGAGCTCGGTGAAACGCAAAGCCGAGACATCAAGTGACGTCTTGACCGGGTATGATGAATCTCTGACAGCGCAGCAGTGTGCGAGCGGTGAACCTATCAGTGTTGCGTCAGACATTTGGAAGCCGTTGTGCAGTCTGTCCAAGAATACCAGAATGGAGTATCCCCGTGTTGCCAAGAATAGTTTAGATGATTCCTTGACAGCTGAACAGCGTGCAAGGTCTCAAGTCAACAGGGCTGCAGCGGTCATTAGGAAGGATGCGTTTAACCGCTCCATTTTGGCCAAGAAAAATCCACATTTGTTGGACGAGAGAATTAGCTTTATTGAGGATTCTCACACATATATTTTAGACGGTGACCAGAAGTTTCCNATGTCGGTGTCAGGTGTTTGGAGCCTGTTCTTTGACCAATTTGAACCATCAAAGACGATTGATCGGTACTATGACGGATGGGCTATCAATAAACACTCCAAGTACCATTCTTTCATTTCAGAGCAGATGGCGTTTGGTAAAGCAGATGAGGAGATTAAGCTAGAGATATCAGCATCGTGGGCTCGAGCTGGTGAAGAAGCCAGTGCTGCTGGGACTCGCATGCATAAGCAGATTGAACTGTTTCTGAATTCTGGCGAGATGGAGAATTGGGACAGTCCAGAGATGCAACAGACTCGCCGATTGATTAGTTGATTTGTTTCAATTGAAAATCGAAACATCATGAGCGGAGGCTTACAACATTGTAGGATGGCAGGTCTCGTTCTAAACCCAAGCATTGCAGGTTCGAATGTTTTTTGCATCAAGTTGTCGAGGTGCGGCAATGGGCTCCATACCGGACCGAATGGTCGATCTTCCATGAAAGGCACAAGGTGGCTGGACAAATAGATTGCGTTTTCCGGGACACTAAAACGGGAGAGTTGCACATGGTGGATTGGAAGCGTTGCAAGAAGACGTTGGATCCTTCAGAAGGAGTCGTGTTCGACAGGTTTGGAAAACCGCCATGTCAGGATTGGNTTGACAACAAGTTCTTTCACTATGTCGCTCAACAAAACTTGTATGCGGCAATTCTNGAGGATGCGTATAGTGTTCAGCTGGCATCTATGTCTCTTGTGCAACTTCACCCCAATCAGGATTCTTTCACCTTGCTTTCAGTTCCGCGGTGCTTGGATGTAGCCCGCCAGATGCTTGACGTCATTTCGAACGGTGGTAGTGCAACTATCCGGCCAGCTATGGAGCTTGATTCGGTTTGATGAACTCATCAAGATCGTGAACGGCATGCTCGCCAATTTATGTGTCGTCCATTGTGGCCTGAGATGCGATGTAGCACTAGGCGATTAAAACTACCTTGGAGTATCTGTGGTGAGTTACTTGCTGGGTGGCGGGTGAACTCGAACTAGAATGTAGCATCTTGTTTGATGAGGACTAGTTTGGCACAGAATGTCTATATGAATGAGGACCGGTAGAAGCACACATTGTCATCAAGAACTGTATGAAAAAAAAAACACTTTTGAATGCCATTGATGCTTAGCCACAACCGTCAGTTGGCGAAGGCTTGAGTCCTGCAGTAGGAGAACAAAAATTCACAAGCGGTTATTTTTGCTTTGGCTTGTTGTCTATCGGGCACTTCCTATTTTCGGAGCAACATTCAGATTCGGTTATAACTTGGTCAATTAGTCATGTCTGCATGCCTTTAGCCAATTCTCTGGAAGCAGGATTCGATTTACAAGGGATGGAATCGAGTCCGTATTCGTTGATCTGAATCTGCAATCGATGTATAGCATGTTTGTCACGATTCTTGTGAGTCTTTAGGGCTTCGAAGCATAGTGTTCTGTCTTGCATTCACCGGCAGATCTTATGAATGTTATACGAGAGGTCATGTGAATCTCTCGTCTANCGGGCAGAAGTGTTTTTCGGACTGTGTTTCTGGTTGGACATGAGAAGCTGTTAACAGAATCGGGCATGGTTGTGCTTGTTGTTGGGCTCAATACAGCCGCAAACTCTGGACGTAGTTTGTTTATTTACAGTTCGCTGTCGGCCTTCAGAGTATTGAACCTAATCATTTGCTACTACTGNAGTCATATGACTCGTTCAGGCAAGGATACATGTAATAATGATCGGGGGTAATAAACAGCATGCTTCGTCGTTGATAAATGGCGGCGAATGTAGCTTTGATGTGTTTCTAGCACTGTGTAAGCATGCCATTACTCAGTTGTGCCATGGAAACCGCTGCTATGCGCGAAGAAGAATGTCGGTCCTGGCTTTTACAAGGTCGATCCAGAATCTCATTGCTCGAAGGTCAGTTGAAAAATGCTATCTATCGGCATGACTGTCAGACAGAGCTCTTGCAACACATGCGTGAGTTACTGTCTAAAGCCGTGTGCCCCGAGGAAGCAGTGGTGGCTGTATTGACTTTCTTGGAAGAAGCAAAATTTCCTCAGGATGGCTATGAGCTATTCGTGTGCAATATCATGTGGCAACGGCGTTGGTGTGAGGAAGAAGACAANGGTGTAAAAGAATCATGGCATTGGCGTGTACCCGGCATTCAATGCTCACACGGTGCGCTAGCCACCAATGATTGTTTCGCTCCATCTGGACAAAAGAGGACTCATGATATGATGGCCCCAGAGACTCAGATCGATGCGACGGTTAGCGAGACAATGGCATGGAGTCGGGCTGCATCGTCGAACGAAAGCAGGATTTCGAGCTGACCCAAGACGTGATTTGTTCACCGCGATGCAATCTGTTCTTTGTATAGGCTGTTGAACTGTCGGGAAGCTAATAAGCGTGCGTGTACCTTCAGGCGCGACGAGATTGAAAAAACATAATAGGAGGATACTGTAAGAAATANGTTTGCTTTGGTTTTGCTGTGTCACGGAGGCATTTGTGTGATTCCATCATGAGAAAGGGCTTCAGATGTGGAAGGTTTGGAAGTTCAGCCGCGCATGCAAGATCTGCATGAATAGGATGCAATTTGTCACATGAGAGCGTTAGCGANCTTTTTCAGTTANNCCAGGCGGGCTGGTGTTGGACTATGAATTCGTCCGGTTGAAGAAATCATAAACAGTCTAATTGGGTTGACATCAGTTTCCTCAGGAAGCACTTTCGCTCATGGAGTCGCTCATTTAACCAATCAGAAGGATATCCATTATTCTCTGGAACTCTTTGAATTGGATTCAATCTAAGCCAGCGGAGTTTGCCATGGATTGCAGTATTCGCCATGGCTATGAAACCCTGTCTGAAACCAGAAGTAGCTGAAATCATGTCTGAAACCATGCTTGTACAAGTTTATTGTATACTTTGGGAAACGCGTGGGACAGGTTCGAGGCCAGTTGCCACTATGATTGTGAAAGGGGTGTGTTCATAAGGAAGGAAGGAGATGTGTGTTCGAGGTGTCTTCACTGCAACTCATGCGGTGCGGAGGCCAGAGTCTTTGAGCCTTGGAACACTGCTAGCACGCATGCTTTAGGTTAATTACTTTGAGGATGCTCCGCTGTNTTTGTTATGTATTCGCAATTTGAATGGTTGTTTGTGGGTGTTCTTTTTGAATAACCTTTGCTCATGTGATATCATTAACTTCAAGTTTCGAAAGGTTAAAACTTTGTGTATTATCCTATGCACTCATTCTGTAGGCCGATGATGCCGACGAGGAGGAGTAGGTGATGACGATGATGATCATTTCGATGCCGATGCTGATGAGGAGGAGGATGTGCATGACGATGATGACTATTCCGATGCTGGATTTTTCGATGATGATGATGATGATGATGATGATGATGATGATGATGAGTACGATGATGATGAGTACGATGATGATGATGATTATGATGAGCAAGCCGGTGTTTATGATAAGGATTCGGATGATGAGGTTCATGATGATGACGATGACGATGATGAAGATGTTGATGATGATGATGATGATGATGATGATGATGATTATCATCATGAGGATGCTGGTGGTATAAGGTCTTACAGCCATTACACTTGCCAGATGCCTCAGGGAAGTTGCACTGATTGCACCCTGCGTGTCCTTGTCAGAACCACGAGTTTGTGAACGCTGGCATGGTAAGACCCATTTGGAATCGGCGTCGACGCAGCGACACGCAATGGCAGGTCGGCGGCATGTCCGCAGATGCTTACTCCAGCGAAAGCTGAGCTGGGTGTCACCACCACCAGCGCCGTTGTTCGCCAACCGGTCATGACTTCTGACTGGAATGCAGCTTCAATCTGCAGATCCGTCCAACAGAAGCTTCTCTCTTTGGACACAAGGTGCTAGCTTCCCAAAGGATGGGTGGACAACATGAAGAACGAGATTGTCTATGGGTTCGACAGTTCCACTGGCTGTTCGCGAAATCGAGAGCTCAGAGAGCAAGCTGACAAACCTGCAATGGCGGGTGTTTTGGGCCAGAAGTATGTCTAGCCGCTTTCTTCTTCGAGTACATCTGCCGGCATGCCCCCCTCAGTGCCACACAGCAATGTTCTCATTCAAAAGCTCGGGCCCTTATGAATGCTTCCACGTTGTCTCAGCAGGTCGTCCGATGAAGAGGAAAGGATCATCGGGAAATTTGCTAGGAAAGCCTTAAAGATTGTGGTTTTAATGTGTTTTTTATCAGCTAAGCAATGCTTGGACTACCAGGATGCGGTTTGCCTTTGACAAACGGATCATTTTAAACTCGTCTCTAACCACGTTTGAAGCAAGGGAGTGAAGAATAAGCATTACGGAAAACGTTTAAGGAATGAGGGAAGAGGGAGAGAGACATTTGAAAACCGTGAAAGCAGAGGGGGAAGCGTTTCCATAAGGCAATTTCAGGGAGCTACTGAATCCGAGCGTTGTGCTTCAGAACAGGACAGATGGAAAAGGATATAGTATTCATTATAATATAGGAAAAGACATAGTCTCAGCATAGGCACTAAGTCACGGAAGAATGTGTTTATGTGTCTTCATATCTCGTAGTTTGGGTGTTGAAATCGCTTTATTGTAGCGACGTTATCCTTACAGAATGCCTGGGTCGATCAATCCTTCGTGGGCTGCCTCATGAGTCCTCTGTGTGAGGACTTCAATAGTGCTGTTGGTTTTCAGACTCCATCCTCGCACAGTGGAACAATACTCTCGCGGGCTGCCTCATGAGTCCTCTGTGGGAGGGTCCGGTATAAAAATCATATATTAGTCTCCCACAGCGGAACTGGTCCTTTGAGATGTGCGTTTCTACGAACAAGCCGCGTATTAAACATTTAGATGTTTTTGTTCATTGTTCTTAAAAATTGCCTTTTGAGGGCTGCGGGGCAGTCTGGCGCCCTGCAGGTCATGTCTGTGGTTTATGAAGCTGCGATGAGATGCTACTCGGAAGTAAGGCCAGGGTCATGTTTGTGCAGTCAGGAATAATCTGTTGTAGAAAACATGATTTCAGCCCGTTGTTCAACTAGCTAATATCAGGTCAATGAATCTTGCAAGCATATGAGGCGGAACGGATGGGATGAATTCGTCTAGAGCGGGATGAATTGTTCTTTGTGTAGTATTTCTGGACTCACTTTTTCGTTTTGTGACGCCATAAAATAATGCGCTACATAAGTGTGGAAACAGTGTTCGGCCGAAGGTCCTGCGACAATAAGTATCTGCGGGACG
>JGI24540J26637_10000379_pt1 | contig 18290 bp, 14 predicted proteins | sample NorSeaMetagenome_FD_26637 | JGI IMG/M metagenome (IMG submission 26637)
AGATCGACGAAAGTTGCGACCGCGGCAACCCTGGGGGGACGGGTGGGTGGTTGGGGGGGGTGAGTTGGGAGGAAAAGGGCAGAGAAGAAATGGAGGGAGGGTAGATTGTTGCTGTTCCTCAGGATAGTTTATTGGCAGCTGGTTACCTCACTAGCGTTTAATCACTGCGCACAATCGCCGTGTTGAAGGGTCACATATCATATACCACATGTCTATAGGGTATATTTCCATCATAGGAACAACAACGCTTCCCACTCCGCTTCGCTTGCTCTTGCCCTATCTTCTCACCGCATAGCCTCATCCTCTTCCTCATCGTCGTCCCCCGCCCCCTCCGCAAGTAGTGCCATTAAATTCTGCGCGATTTCTGGGTCTACAAGTTCCCCCGCCCCAGGAATGGCAAAGAGTGCAATGATAGTGCTGATGTACCACGACTGGTTGGGCGCGAATTTCTCCGATATGATCGCTATCCTCTCCGTAAGCTGTCTCCTCAGGAAGTCGTCGTTCGTGTCCTTGAGGAACGCGAGGAGTTTGGTTGCTATGAACTCCACGTTCACGGGGTTGCACATGGAGAACAGGAGCTCGAGGGTCTTGCGTTGGAGGGTCTCGTCGGGGTCGGAGAGACACTCGACGACGGCTAGTTGGTGGGCGGCTGCGTACTGGGGGTGGTCCTTAACGATCCTGCAAGGAGCGAAGCGAGGAGGAGATATGGTTAGTATTGTAGCACTAGTTGTGGCTGAAAGACAAATGGCATTGTGCTTTTGCGACATTCGTGGGTCACTTCGCTCCAGCCCTCACCTGCTCAGTCCGGTAACCCCAAGGTACTTGAGGTTGTGGTTGTTGCTCTCCATGAACCTGCTGATAGCGTTAGCCGCACCGTCAAGGAGCGTGGTGTTCGGGTATATCTCAGTGACGCACTTGACAACCTCGTAGACGACGGCGAATCCGGCGTTTATTCCGGTGTCGGCCCTCTTTATGGTTTCTGCTAGGATCGCGTACATACCCTCTGAAGCTGACTTGTCACCCTTACCGAGTATAGAAAGGATGCGGATAAGTTTCATCTGTAGCCACGGCGCCGGCAGGCGGTGGTAGTCAAAGTCCGAGGGCAGCCTGTGCTCGATGATCTGCTTGAGGATGGAGACAAGGCTAGGAACGAGGTCCTTAAATGGCAGGGGGTTCTTCAATGTCATCTTCTCGATTACGCACAGGCTCGCTCCCATGACGCTTGGGTCCCTGTCGCAGAGTATCCTCCTCAGGTTGGCCGTAAGGTCCGGCGCTGATATGTTTGACTGGTCGAGCTGGTGGAGGCGGTGGAGGGCTGCAATGAGCGAATAGGGTTGAGATGACGGGCGAGAATTATAGCGGTGGTTACGAAGAAGCCTATCTTGTACGTAAGTACGAGCGGGTGTGATTTTCGTCACTAGAGGTGGCGTTGTTAGCTCACCTATTATTGCCTTCTTTCTGACAAGGTCTGACTGGTGGGAGAGGAGCTTGCTAACGTCGTTGCACACGGTAGCGACCATGTCACCGGTTATGAGCCTGGGGAAGGGTGAGGAGGGAAGAAGCGACGAGCACGCAAGGTTGGAGGTTGTTAGTTATGGTGGTAGTGGGGAATATGCGCGAGGGCGAGGAGCGAAGCGACGACCTGATGGGCGCAGGCGAAGCAAGCGCAGAAAATGTTCTCCTTGAATAGCCGAGTTGATATGGCGAGGAGCGTAGCGACGAGCTAAAGGTTCTTGTCTTAAAAGAGAGATATACGATATGCCGCTGTCGCTCAAGCATTCCAATATGCAGCTGTCACTTCCCTCCCGCCCTCCTTTAGCCTCACCTAACAACACCGTTCAGTGCCGCGCATACCTCCAGGACAGAGGTTGAGTTGAGGTCTCTCTGCAGCTGGTTAATTAGCATGAACCTGAACTCGTGGTCCGGGGACAGCACGGCGCCGCACGTGAGGTACCCCGTCCGTTTGTGTATGATGGAGGTCGCGGCGGCCAGCTCTACTGCCTTGATGTAACCGAAGGAACCGTCGTGGCCTAGCATCTCAACGTACATTATGCGCACGAGGAACTCCTTCAGCTTCTTCTTGTCAACCTTGTTCTTGTCATCTGGGGAGGTTAGGGTCCTCTTCAGGGTCGCCACCTGTGGTTGGGAGGGAAGGGGAGGGAGGATGTTGGGGTTGGGGGGAGGGTGGAGGGTTGAATCGAAGCGCATCACGGACTCCAACGAAGTTTTGTACTAGAAATGGACTATTTGGCATTTAACTTCAAATATGCGCAGAAATGACATCAAATGAGCTCCCTATTTCATCCTCTCCTCCCTTACCTCCGTTAATATAATCCTATCTTCTTCTTGTTTTGATTTTGATTCACCTATAGCTTTAACTAAAGCAAAAAAATCTTTAGTAAGATGACTTCCTGACATTATAAACTACAACAAATTATATATATATATTGAGATAATGCTGTGGATTCTTCAGATCGGACCGGGGGCGAAGGAGATGGTTTGGATTATGTTAGTTAAATCAAGTCAAATTAGAAATATAAACATTTTAGAATTGGTATTCAGGTAAAGGAAGAATAGATGGTGCGAGACACCCCTTATAGAACTTCTACAACTTACAGAAAGTCTTTTACAAAAAATTCACTAAATCCACATTTAGGGTAAGCAAGCATGCAAAGAGGACATTTGAGGGGTTCTTAGACGACACTAACACCTCGTCAAAATTATAATAATCTCCGTATCCCTTAAAACCAACGAATCCCACTAAAGGAGTCCCGCGATACCTTCCTCCATTCTCTTCCAAACACCCTGCACCCTTCCCTCTACCCCTTGCCCACCATCCGCCATGTCAGACTGGTCTTCAGCCTCAGACTTCGGTCAGAAGATCGACCTGACCGTCCGAATCCGTGAGATCCTCCGTAACTACCCCGAAGGCCTCTCCATCCTTAAGGAGCTCCTCCAAAACGCCGACGACGCTGGTGCCCGCACCGTAAGGTTCGTCACGGTCGAATCCCAGACGTTCTCATCTTCCCCGGATGACGCGCTTTCCGCGGCCACCAAGGGTCCTTCCCTGCTTGCTTTCAACGATGCCAAGTTCTCCTCCACTGATTTCAAGTCCATACAGCAGATAGGGAACTCCCTCAAGAAGGCAGGGGCGGGGAACAAAACGGGGAGGTTCGGGGTTGGAGTCAACTCGGTTTACCACCTTACTGAGGTTCCCATGTTCTCCAGTGGGTGAGAATTTACGAGGACGGGAGGAGCGAAGGGCAGGAGGAGCGAAATGATGACCGTATACGCGACGGCCATATAATAATAAGGGACAATAACTAACAGATCTTCTGCTCGTTGCTTCGCTCCTCTCCCTTAGCACCAAGGTGATCCTCTTTGACCCCCAAGCCACCTTCGTCCCGAACATAAACCCCGCGAACCCCGGGAAGATGATAGACGTGACATCCCCCTCAGGTTCGTCCCTTATATCCTCCCTCCCAACTGTGTTCTCCCCCTTCCTTTGCTTCGGCAACGACCTCAAGAAGGACTTCAATGGCACCACGTTCAGGTTCGCGCTAAGGTGAGGGAGGATGAGGGGCTATGGAAGCGACGACCTGACAACGCAATTCTTAGCTCTGCTCGCGTTCTTATCTGATATTTCCGTCCCTAATCTTTAGCATGATCGAACCCCCCTCTCCATGCATTCTAAACCCCTCCTGTCGTCGCTTCTCTCCTCCCCGCTCGCTCATCGCAGGACGTCGGAACAGGCCGCAACGTCCAAGCTCTCTCGACAAGCGCACACGCTTGAGGACATGAGGTCCCTCCTGTCGCAGCTCGCATCCACAGCCCCCACCTTCCTGCTCTTTCTCAAGAACGTAGAGAACATTGAGATCTACGACTGGCCCTCATTCTCTGATTCTCCAATTCTCTCCCACACGACCTCCATCACAACATCCAGGGCCCTCCGTACCAGGCGATCTTTCGTCCTCTCCGCCTCCCTGTCTCGAACCCCCCAGGCGAACGATTACGCAATGGAGATAATCTCTTCAACCCCAGCCACTGAACCAGTAAAGCAAACCTGGGTAGTTTGCAATCAGCTCGGGGGCGGCCGGGCGACCGTCATGGCCAACGACCCCGCGCTCTCCCACATGAAGCTTATCCCTTGGTCCGGCGTAGCCGCCCTCCTCCCTTCTCCCTCAACCCTCCCCCTAACCAACGGTCAGGCCTACTGTTTCCTTCCCCTCCCCGTTTCCACCGGTCTCCCCGTCCACGTGAACGGTTACTTCGAGCTATCCTCCAACCGCCGCGACGTCTGGTGGGGCGACGACATGGCAGGTGACGGTCGCGCCCGAGCGGAGTGGAACCACGCTCTAATCCACGACATCGCCGCACCCTCATACGCACGCCTCGTCGAACAAACGGTGCAGAAGTACCCAGAGTACTACGAGAAGCTTTTCCCAACCGCCGACCCTGCTATGAAACCGCTGAGCCAGCTTTGGGAGATTCTGCTAGATGCGTTCTACGAGCATGTCAAGAATTTACCCGTACTCTACTCAGCATCAACCGACAAGTGGGTCGCTCCTTCCGACGCCGTCCTTGCATCCGATCCCTCGGACACCCCTCTCCTCTCCATCCTCTCCGTCGAGGTAAGCATATCCACTGGTACCCTACCGACGCTATAATTCTCACCCATTATCCCTCCCCCTTTTCTCTTTCGTATGCGCTTCGCTCACCACAGCCCTCCCTCCCTCTCGTGACCTTCGACAACGACGCCCTCCGCAAAACTCTCCTCTCCAGGGACATTACAACGTCAACCACAACCCCCTCCTTCATTAGATCCTTCTACTCCGCGCGTGCGCTGCATCCTTCTTCCCACCCCTCCATCAGCTCAAACCACACCAACGCGAAGGCCCTTCTCCTTTACTCCATCTCCGACCTCCCTTCCACCTCCTCCTACACGGAGCTATCCGACCTACCCTTCATACCCCTCGCCGACTCCAAGTCTCTCGGAACCTTCTGCGCACTCCCCAAAGCCGACTCGTCTCACCTCGTCCAGCTCGAGTCCATGGGTTTCACCAAGTTCCTCGCCCTCCACGCCCTGAGGAAGTTCAGGAACAAGCTAGACCCAGCCATAGAGTGGCTATTCGAGGTGAGGAGAGGATGTAAGCGAGCTGCGACTGGTGCTGTGAGTTTTATGACACAACACGCTAACCCACACTACTCGTCGCTTCGCTCCTCGCCCCTTCCGCTTCTCGTCCGCAGCACCGCCACGAGGCCTCCTCCGAGGTAACCCACGGCCTCGACCCCTACTTCATCTGCGGCGGTCCAGCGGCCGAGATTCTCTCCCCTTCTCCCCACACCTACGTCGATGAATCCTCCCTCTCCTCCTCCCCCCTTCTCCTCAAGCTATTCAAGAACCCTAAACTCCAGGCGGCCATGAACATAATATCGCTCGATCCTACCATGCTAGGGGACGTCGTGGCGAGGGCTATACCAATGCAGTGGAGGGGAGAGGAGCAGGCTAAGTGGGGGGAGGGTACCAAAGGCCCCAAAGAAGGTGAGAGAGCTTTGATGAGGAGCGAAGCTCAACAACTGTGACTAATATAATACACCTGCTCGCCGCTTCGCTCATCGTCGCTCTCAGAATGGTTCAAGTCCCTCTGGACGTACATCTGCTCGAATCCATCTTCCATCCCTTATGTTGCCGAACAGTACTGCATCGTTCCTACAACTTCTTCGCTGGTCACCAACCTCTCTCGTGGGGCCTCGGTTATATCGGCGTCCCTCCTACCTGGCAATGTCACGGCGGCTCTGCCGAACCTCAGCGTTCTTACCCTCCTACCCTCCATTTTCTCCTCCACCAACATCAAGGTGCCCCCCGACATCTTCAAGTACATTTTTGAGCCGACTCCCGAATCTCTCATCTTTGCAATTGACGCCGCCCTACGAAGGACCAATTCAACGTCATCGTTCGCTGCCCTCGATTCATCCCACAAGAGTTCCCTTTATGAGTTTTTAATCTCCCTCCCCCCCACGACCCCCTACACAGAACCTGCTCTTGCCCTCCTCAAGACATTCCCAATCTTCAAGGTCTTCGAATCAGCAGGAGGCTTTATTTACACCGCCGTCGACTCTCAATCGACTGGCTACGCGACCCTCGGGGAACCACCCTCTGCTGCCGATACTTCAGTGTTCGCAGCCCTCACCTCCCCCAACCTCAACTTCGTCAAGATTATCAATCGAGCAGAGTCCAAGGTCCTCGAACTTCTCGGCGTGAGAATCTACGATCAGACTCAGTACTACAAGTCCCTAGTCCTCCCCAACGCCACAAAATTTGAAGCTCCAGTAGTGAAGGACATCATGACCCAACTCCTTACAACGCTCCCAACCCTGATATCTTTTTCGCCCGATTTCAAGCACGTCGTAGCTCACACAGAGTGCATACCCTCGAACAACGACAAACTTCAGAAACCGTGCAAAATGTTCGACCCTGAAAACTACCAGCTCACGGTCCTCCTCGACAACAACGCATTCCCCTCGGACCACTTCCGTAATCCCGACTTGCTCCTCCCCCTCAAGACCCTTGGTCTTTTGACAACGCTCAACTTCGACAGCGTTCTCGAGGTTGCGAGGAGGATCCACAACAACCCCAAGGACGAGGTGAGGCAGGGCGAGGAGCGAAGGGACGAGCTGGCAATGTTTGTAATCGGAACAAAAACCGCACGCGCTCATTTTCCTCACGACCCCCCCTCCTCTGTAACCACTGCAATCAATCTCACCCATAATCCAAACCCCTTTCGCGATTCGCTTTGCTCATCGCAGGCCTCCCTCGACAGAGCGAAGGAGCTCCTCTCCTTCTTAGACAAGAGCACACCCTCGTTCTTTCCCGAGCTCTTTCCTGCTCCCAAGCAGAAAAAGTCAATATTCGGAAAAATTTCCAGCGCCATCTTTGACGACGGAAGTTCCAAGGCAGCAGAGAAGGAGGCCCAGGACAGAAGGATCGAGCTCCTCCGCTCGTTGTGTTGGGTCCCGGTTCTTACCTCCTCCCCGAGCCCCTTTGTCCCTTGGACAGTTGAGAAAGTTGCCATTGCCAAGCCGAGTGCTTGCGTCTGCGCCGGCAAGATGTGGCTCGCTTCTTCCACTTACCGCCTAGTTGACGGCGAAGTTCACACGCCAGAACTCAAGGCGGTCCTCGGATGGAGCAGTGATCTCAATATGAGGGATGTTAGCGTTCAGTTGAGCGCTATCGCCCTCAACTTTGGCAGACTCAAGTCCAAGCTGACCTCTGGTCCCGACGACGAAAATGATACCATAACTACGCTCAATGAGCTTTGCCAAGCGATTTCCTCAGAAATTCCGAGAATTTATCAGATTCTCAACCAGACGAATACCCCCTACGATGTTGAGGCCGTCAAGTCAACCTTGCACAACACCCCCTGGCTTTGGATGGGACAGAGCTTCGTGGTGCCTGCCCACACTGCCTTTTCGTCTCCAATTAATGCTTCTCCCTACCTCTACACGGTCCCTCCCGACCTCGCGTGTTTCTCGAACCTCCTCAAGACCTTCGGAGTGAGACAAAAGTTCACCTCGTCGGATTTCTGTCAGGTCTTGAAGCGAATCTACGACCAGCAACGTTCGAAGGAGGCCACCCTTCTCCCGTCGGGACCTTTGACGGAGCTTGCAGTGCAAATCTGCCAGTTACTATCGGACGACGTTATGCACCTTTCCGACATTGAGGTTTTCGCCCCTGATGAGTCCGGAAAGCTCCACCCTACTTCTTCCCTCGTTTACGACGACGCACCGTGGCTTTCCAAGAACGCTACTGTCCAGTCGAACAAGCTCTTCGTCCACCCCAAGATCTCTCCCAACGTAGGAGACAAGCTCCAGATCAAGTCTCTCAGGACGACCCTCCTTACCAACACTTCCGAGTCTCTTAACTTTGGAGACGCTCAGGCGGAATCATTCGGACAAGCCGAGTCTCTCACAAGGCGCCTCAAAAACATAATTGAAATGTACCCTGAGGGACCCTCAATCCTCTCCGAGCTCATCCAAAATGCCGACGACAGCAATGCGACGACTGTCAAGGTCCTCGTTTCCAAAAAGATCAACCCCACGTCGTCGCTCCTTGGGCCTAAGATGGACAAGTGGCAGGGACCCTCGATTTACGTCTACAATGACTCCACGTTCTCTGACCGTGATTTTGTAAACCTCTCAAGAATCGGCCAAGCTTCAAAGCTCGACAAGCTCATAACAACTGGACGATTCGGCCTTGGATTCAATTCCGTTTTTCATTGGACCGACGTGCCGTCCTTTGTTACCGGGGATCACCTCGTCATGTTTGACCCGCATGAGAAATATGTTCCAGGCTCAACCTCCACGTCAAGAGGACTCAAGATCAAGTTTTCGTCCTCAGACCTGCTCAACCAATTCCCGGACCAGTTCCTACCGTACTGCAAATTTGGATGCGACATGAAGTCTCACTTCAAAGGAACTCTCTTCCGATTCCCGCTCCGTGACCAGGTCGCTGCGGCAGAGTCTGAGATATCAAAAACCGCCTTCGGAAATAGCGAGCTCCAGGAGCTGTTAGACACGTTCCAATCAACGCTCCCGAAGTTCCTCCTCTTTTTGCGCAACGTAAAGACTGTGGAGGTGTACTTGGAAGCACAGGGCTCGACGGAACCCTCGCTCCTTTACTCGGCAAACGTAAAAGCTCGTCAGCCGCTCGCGGATTCTCCCAAGAAATGGTCGACCGTTTCTGATTTTATCACTGGCCCACACTCGAACCCTCTCTCCAAGCAGGCCTTCTACAGCAAGTTGCAGATGACTCCCGCAAACTCCCTTCCCCAGACTAAGCACCTCGTCACAATATCCTTCTCAACATCCTTGAAAGCAATGACGGACGACAAATACATTGTTTGCGTCGGCCTCGGCGGCCGAAGGTGCAAGGAGTTTGCTTGTGACGAGAAACATAGGCACATGAAGTTTCTTCCCTGGGCTGGTGTGGCAGCTCACCTGTCGAGGGTCCTCCGTGGAAACGCATTTTGCTTCCTGCCGCTTCCTGTTGAAACAGGGATGCCCGTTCACGTGAACGGCTATTTTGAGCTCTCTGCGAATCGACGAGATATTTGGATTGGCAGTGACATGACTGGAGAGGGGAGGATCCGATCGGAGTGGAACGAGCTTCTTCTCACCAACGTCATTGCGCCCCTCTACGCCGACCTTCTCGCCACATCTCAGTCACTGCTTGATTCGAACTCTACTTACTACGACCTCTGGCCGACGAACCCCTCAAACAACAATAATGAACTCTACAGTTCCTCCATATTTCAGTACGTCACGTCGTCGCTCTACAAGAACAGCATGGACTCGAAGCTTTTCTGGTGCGAAGGACTAAATTCCTATGTATCCCTGGACGAGTGCGTCGTTGTCGAAGATTCCGAAGACTCGGAGGACAAGGACAAGGAACTTCTGACTTGTGTTTTGCTCAAGTCCAAGCTGAAAGTAATCAAACTTCCCAAAAAGATTCTCTCCATGCTTAAGTCCAACAACTTGGCGTTTGACGAGGCGTCACCTTTCTTCATTCGCAACTACTTCAAAGTTAATGACCCCAATCCTTCCCTCACAGAGATGGAACTCTTGCAACTGCTTGACTATTGCGCGAAGGACCTGAGAAAAAATGGGGAGGACTACAAGGAGCTCGTGGGTCTTCCTCTACTTCCACTTTGTGACGGAACCTTTGGCCGCTTCCAGCCTTCTGATGCTCCTGTGAGGAAGTTCAAGGTTTCTGAGATTGAGAGGACGCTTCTTTCTCGTGCGATGGGCTCCGTTGTGCAGACAAATTCTCCGCTCGAAAGAATCAATCGTCTGTTGACATGTAAAGACGTTGAGGTTTGCACCAATGTGTGCAAGATGGAGGTGACTGATTTTTGTGATTTGCTTCCAAAAATCTACCCAAAACAATGGGAGGGATTGAAGGAAGTTCTGTGGGAGCCTTTTTCGGACCCATCACACGTAGAGATAGACTGGATTCGTAAGTTTTGGTCGTATTGCATGAGTGATGAGGGGGAGGAGCAGAACAAAACCTCCAGCCTTGAGGCTTTCCAATCTACCTTTCAGCTCCTCCCTACACTATCCACAATGGGCTCTCAAATCCTCACTATGCTCCAAACTGGCCTTCCAATCATCTCCCCTGTCGACCCTTCTTCTCCAACAACTCCCCCTCTCGCTTCCGACCTCCTCGAGGTCCTCAAATCAGTCGAGATCAAGATTCTAGACGTTGAGAATTTCGCCGTAACTGCTAGATCTACAATTGTCGGGAACCTTATTTCTGAGTCTTACGTGAACTTGCCGAGCGCTCTTGGGGTGCTTAAAACATTTTCTCACCTCTTCCCTTCTGACATTGAGGACGGCGATCTTACCAGGCGGGTCTCATTAAGGTTTAAAAACATACCGCCCGAGAACAGGGAGCGCCTTCGTCGTTATTTGAGGATGGATTTGGAAAGATCCGATGATCTGCTGGAATCACTTCAACGAATGCTGAAGTGCCTACCAATCTATCCTGTTCACCACCGAACGTCTGGCAACGAGGTTGAAACCTCGCCCCCGCAGTATCTCGACCTTCTAACGACTGAAAGGTACCTCGCTCCATCCAACGTAAACCCCGCTCTTTTGGACTCGACATTTATCAACCTTAAACACCGTCAAGATGTGTCGCTTTTGAGAAAGGTCGGAGTGAGCGAGTACGACGGAAAGAAGTTCTACACCGATGTTGCGCTTCCGCGCATGTATGACACGGTGGGGGGCTTGGACGAAAATGTGAGGGATGAGGCTTCGCTAAGGCTTCTTAAGGACCTTCCTCGCCTCCTAGAGGAAGGAACTCCTGACGAATCTTTCTTCGCTACCGTGAAGCAATCAAAATTCGTGCCTAATAGGCTTGGCACTCCTGTTGCCCCTCAAGATCTGTACGATCCCGACGTTAGTACTCTTCGACAGCTTCTTGGGGAAGAGTCCTTCCCCTCTCAGGCTTTCTGTACCCCTCCAGTGCTTTCTTCCCTTCGTTCTCTTGGTATGAAGAACGTCCTAACTCCCCGTGGAGTCATCGAGTCCGCATCTTCTGTTTCTTCAACTTCTTCTGTCACTCGGGCGCATTCTCTTCTCCGCTTTGTTGACGAGAACATCTCGAACCTTCTGGAAACTTGCGACACCGAGTCCACAGAGGCTAAGGCCGAGTTCATTAACCACCTAAGAGAGATTCCGTGGCTCCCTGCAAAGACCACATTTTCGGAGGACCTGCTTCCCTCCCACCCTAACCAGTCTGAGCCATTTTCTTCAGCGACCAATACTCGCCCGAAGGACGACGCTTGGCTATGTTCTTCGTCAATGCGTCTTCTCGACGGAAACGTAAGCAACGATGCTCTTGTGCGCTGCTTTGACTGGGACACAGAGCCTTGCATCGAATCAATTTCCCACCAGCTTCTCGAGCTGTCATTGCTTTATAAGGAACATGGTATCTCTACCCCGTCCTTTCGCCAGACATTGGCATCGATCATCCCACGAATCTACACGCTCCTAGATGCATTTCTTGGCGACGCCCAAGCTGAGAAGGAGGCCGAGGAGGATGGAGTGACGTCGAAATTTCACCAGGTAACAATGGCAAAGAACAAACTTGCGAACCAGGAGTGGCTCTTCGTTGGCGACCTCTTCATTTCTACGAACAGGGTTGCCTTTGATGCACCATCCAACGCTCGCCCCCATCTTTTCTCTGTCCCCCCTGAGCTCGAGTGCTTTACGCCCATGCTCAGATTCTTTGGGGTCAGGGACAAGTTCATAGGCGAAGATTTTGTCAGGGTGAACAAGGATCTGTGGGAGATCAAGGAAGGCAAGATTTTGTCTACAAGCGACTTGGACCTTACTATTGGCATGGGAAAACTGCTCTCCAATCTTGAGAAGGAAGAGGTTTCTGAAGCTTCTAGGAAAGTTGGAGGAATTTACCTGCCCTCTGACAACTCTGTACTCCAGAGGATCGGGGATATGGTTTATGACGACGCCCCTTGGCTTTCATCTTCGTTGGCCGGAAAGTTGCGGCTTCGTTTCGTACATTCCATGGTTCCTGGGGACGTTGCAATGTTCTTGGGGGCGAGAAGTCTGAGGGAGGTTCTGTTGGCGAATCAGAGTGGTATGCAAACGATACCTTGCCCGTCAGCGGACTCGTTGAACCAACTGCATAAGGATCGCACATGGAATTGGAATGGAAAGAGTGACAAGAAAGTGGAAAGGGGTGTCAGGGAAGACACGCGTGCGATTCTCGAGCTTCTCGAGGTTGCAGATGCCGCAAAGGTCAACAAGATCAAAATGATGGTAGACTACCGCCACCACGATGAGGAGTCTTTGCTACATCCCGGCCTCAGATCGCTCCAGAGCTCTCCTTCCATTCTCGTATGCTTTGAGAACGTCGTAATCGGAGTCGACGAGCTCGTGCGCCTCTCTGCTCCTTCTGGTTTCTATCGTTCTAGTGTGACCAAGTTTGGACTGAACGGCTCACCGCGTTTTGGATCTGCTATCTGCAGTGCCTACCAAATGACGGATTGCCTGCAAGTCCTCAGTGGCAATCAGCTCCATTTGTTCGATCCGACGGGCCATTTTCTTTTCAATGGCGATTCAAACAACCCTGGCGATGCAAAGCGCAAGGCGGTGGCGGCAAGGAAGAAGAAGAAGAAGAAGCTCCAGCCAGTCGCCAGAAGGTACGGGATCAACGCATCTGATATTTTCGATAATTTTTCCGACCAATACGCCCCCTTCGTCCTGTCGCCATTTGGTGTTAAGGAAGCGTTTTCGGAATCTGGGCCACAGTATTTCAACGGCACCATTTTCAGACTTTCAATGCGCTCAAAGCCCTCAACGCTATCGTCGCGAACGTACGGTTTCGAGGAAGTTGAGAGGATCGCCGCAAGGCTCGCCTCGAACATCGGGGATACGTTCCTTTTCACGTCGAATGTCACCTCAATCAAGATAGCACGGTGGCCACATGGTCATGGCGAATTGAAGAAAATCGTCAAGGCTCGTATCAGGACATCTCCTTCGGTCCGTAATGGCAATATGGAGAAAATGATCAACAATCATGATTGGAAGAAGAGCAAGTTTGCGACTTTGTTCAAGAAGTGGGAGCCTGTCAAGTCAAACATGACCATGGAGGTGTCAACGATTCTAAGGGAAGGGGAAGAGGACGAGAAGGAGATTTGCGACACTTTCATGTGCGCCAGTATTCTTGCGCCATTGGATTTGAGGGAACTTGCGATTTTGGATGAGTTCCGGAAGCTCAACACCTTGCCCCTGCTTAGAATGAGCGCTCACATTCACAGGAGCGTCGCTGGTGGAGCAAGCGAAGACTTCAGGCCTAAGTCTGGTCGCATTTTTGTCGGAGGCCTGGACACGGGGCTGGAGACCGGCCTTCCTATGAACATATGTGGTCCCTTCTTCCTTCACGAGTTCGACAGGCGCGTCATGTTAGATCCAAGGGACGATTCGGATGTCAGGAATATTTTCCCTAGGATTAGAATCCTCGAGGATGGAGCAGGAGGGAGGCGAGGCAGCACTGGGAGCTCCGGTAAAGAGAGGAAGACTGTATGTCTCTGGGACTGGAATCGCAATGCATTGCACTGTGCAATTTCGAGGTGAGGGGGAGCGACGGCTTGAGCGACGTTCAGAGCGAAGCGACAGCAAACACATTACGCCGCCTTCCTGCATAACTAACAACCTTCCACTCGTCGCTTGGCTCCTCGTCTCACCCTTCGTCCTATCGCAGTCTCGTCCCTTACATATTGAAGGAGCTCAGAAACCCGCTTGAGCACTTGTACGCGAGGGATGCTAGGAACATCTACCGTTATTGGCCAAGGGAGGAAAGGGTGAAGCAGCGGTACAAGAGCTTTATAACTCCAACTCTTTATCAAGAATTGGCAAAACTGGATCTATACTTGACAAAGTCGGACGGATTCTGCGCGATCCAGGAAGGAGTCTTCGAGAGCAAGGATATGGAGCTAAGCGAGAAGGCAGGGGTATTCTTTCGTGGTAGGTTTTCCATGTTCAATGTTCCTGCAGTGGTTGGAAGGGATATCGAGGAAGTCGGGAGGCTGAGACTCAAGACGCTTACGCCTGCGATGGCGAGGAACTTTCTTAAGCGCGGAATTAAGAAAGGGGACTTGCTAGCGCATTTGAAGGGGAATCCTGAGCTTGCCGTCGATCTCTTTTTATTCTGTCTAGGAGACTGCCCAAAGGTTAGGGTTGGCGGAGCGGCAGGCAACGACGCTCGTAGCTCGTTGATTTGGAAGGAAATGGCAGGGCTTCCGCTGATTTCCATGATTGACGAGAGTCTGGGGGTCGTTGGAGGAGGAGGATTTGGGGTCATGGGGGTCACATGGAAGAAGTTGGCTGTGATTGCGGATAAAGAGCAACAGCTGCTTTTGCCAAACATGCGGGACTGTTTCGTTAGCGAATGTTTTGTGAAGCTGGTTGGCAAGGAAGGTTGGTTAGAGAACGAGGCCTTCATGAAGGCCATGAACATTGCAACTTTCGACTCGAAGATTTTGGCGTCCTCTATGTCAACGCTGCTTCCTAAGAGCTGGGAGGGCAAAGACTTCGTGGAATGGAGCGACGATAATTGGGGCGGAGTCGGTGGCGTACAGATAGACGACGCGAGGGGACCGAACGGACTCTGGTTGAAGCTCTTTTGGTCCCAAGTGAAAATATACGACACTGATACCCTTACTCTCTTCAGGAAATGGCCTTTGGTGCCAATTTGCCATGGGGAGCTCGGAAGCTGCGGAAACGTCAAGTTCTTTTTGTGTCTGAGCAGAAAGGCTGCGGACCTCAGGTTGAAAAGGACCCTCGCTCTGGACTACCAGGGTTTGGCCAATAGGTTGAAAAGCGTGGAAGACTTTGACGGGGATACGAAGAAAGGAGATCTGGAGGGCAAGGAAGACGATGGGTGGACTAGATTCTTTGGCGATGAAGGAACTGAGTTGTATGATGATGAGGAAGAAATTAGTGAGGATGAGAAGGAGGAGGAGGAGGGGGAGGTAGAGAGAGAAAGATGTGAGGGCACAGAAGGCGTTGGGGGGCAAGAAGCGGAGGAAAGAGAGGGGGGCGGCAGTATTGCAGAGGATGAGGATTCTACTCTTGACGAACTTCCACCATTGGATCAGGTTCCTCCCCCCGCCGCGCCTTCCGAAACAGCACCGCGTCCACCCCTTCCCGTTGCGGATGTAGTTACGACGACTATGCTTCCTCCCGCGCCGCCCACAGAAAACCAAGAGGCAGCCGGTGCCGTTTCGGGCACAGACACCAGTGCAGTAGATCGACTTGAGGCGTCTCAAGGGGTTCAAATTTTGTCCCTGTACCTGAAGAGGATTCGGGCTCCTGCGTTTGAGCTCGCTTACTTCGCAGACGACAACATCACCGAGCTTCTCCTTGCGACTCCAGACAAGGCCACCTTTAGCAAGAAGGTTCTTCTGACCCTCTCACACTCTACGAATTACTGGATTAATCACTCGTCCGACAGTACCTCCACGCGCCTCACTTGGGACGAGCTTTCAACGGGCGAGAAGGACAAGCTGCTCGAATCCCTCGTCTACGATGAGCAGCGCATTAGGTGAGAGAGGGGGGGAGAGAGGGGGGAAGGAGTGAAGCAACGACCGTATACCACTACTGCGCAGTGACCAACAATCTTCTGCTCGTCCCTTCGCTCATCCCAGGCTCAACCTTCTGAACTCAGACTTGGACAAGCTTCAAAAGTTGCCGTTGTTTGAGACCTTGGGGGGAACATTTGTTCCCTTAGGAAGCAACTCGGGTAACAACATCACGAACGACAACTATACTCTCGGGGAAAGCTTGACTTGGGACGAGGTCAACATGTTCTTGCCCGATAGTTCCAAGTTTAGATTCTTGAAGGAGAAGGACATTGGCGAGCTCTTGAAGGACTTGCATGTCGAGGCGTTGACGGAGCCCAAATTATTGATGAACTTCGTTCTCCCTGTGTTCGGTGAGATGCCTGAGCTGCAAAAGGTTAACTTCTTGGACAGGGTCAAGACAAGGTGGGAGGTGCTCAAGGCTGACGAGCCATTCAAGTTGAAAATGAAGGCCGTGGAGTGCGTGATGAGGGGCGGAGGGGGCGAAGTTTACGTCAAGACGAGCGACTGTTTTGACCCTACACACAACATGCTGGCGACAATTTACAATTACGATTTGTCAAAGTTTCCCCACGTGAGGCACCATGACGAGAAGTGGCTAAATATACTGAGAGAGCTTGGATTGGTGAATAACGTCGATAAGAAGTCGTTCTTGCTCTGTGCGAATACCGTTGCGGAGCAGGGAAGTTACGACAAGGCTGTTGTCCTCCTCAAGTTCTTGAGCGAGAACTTTGCAGAGTTTTTTGATCCTGAGTTCGCCAGGAGTCTTTCGAATGTTGTTTTCGTGCCTGCCATTATTTACAGGTGCGGAGCTGAATGGGAGAAGAAGCTCGTCACGTTCAAGGAGGTCGTCACTCCAAAGGATGTCAACTTGGCCTTCACTGTCATGCCCATGGTTAAGGAGGAGGTTTGTCCGCCCCAGGTCATGTGCAGCAGCTTGGGAATTGTCAGCCCACCTCCGCTTGAGAGCGTTCTCGGCCAGCTGAGGAACCTTACGAAAGATGGAGGATACTTGGGGAAGTGGGATTTTCCGGCTGCTCAACCAACAGCCGTCTTTTCATCGCTTTTCAAGTTTATGGAGGACAATTGGGCAAAGTTGAGCCCGCGAATCAAGGACGCTCTTCCTGACGTTCCTCTAGTGCCGGTCGGAACTCAACTTGTCAAGCCCAAGGTTCTGTTCTTCAGGCTCAATATGAATCTACAGCCGCTTCTATACGAACTTCCGAGGTGGTGCGGAGCTTACGCAACCTTCTTCGAGAATATTGGTGTCAGAGAAAGCCCCGACATTGACGACTATAGAGCATGTTTGGAGGAAATGCAGAGGGAGGTGGGAGGAGGAATTTTGACACCTAACGAGCTCCAAGCAGTTTTGAAAGTGAGGTGTAGCGAGGAGTGTAGGAGAGAGCGTAGCGACGAGCGAAGGACGGGAGTAGCGAAGCGACGACCGTATATAACAACAGGACAATAACTGCGATGTGCGAAGCGAATCGCGAAAAGTGTTAGGATGAGGGACGAGAATGATTGCCGTGATAACGGGAGAGGCGTGTTTTGCATGGAAGTACGAGCACGAACGGCGTTCGTTACCAGCGCTAACGTTGTCAACTCGTCGCTTCGCTCACCCCAGCTTGACGGTCTGCTTGGAGACGCGGCAAACAGTAGCGGCGGAGTCGTCGGCGACATATTTGGCGTTGACGATAGGAGCAGAATGTGCAGCTGTAGAGGGTTGCTTTACAACGACGCGCCATGGTTGACTGGAAGGTTGGAGAGGAAACTAGTGAGGATGGTCCACCCTAAGATGAAGAAGGAGGTGGCAGTGAATTTGAAGATACGAAAGCTCAGCGAGAGCGTTGTTGAGATATTGGAGGATAACTTCAGGCCCGAGGGAGGATGGGAAGGTGAGGGGATTACAATGAAGCTTAGGAGCAAGGAGTTTAGGGGTGTCATCGAGGGTTTTGGAGGAGGAAAGGACGTCGAGAAGCTTGGTGGCATGGCGGTCGAATGTGTCAAGGATTTGAGGACGAGGCTGGTGTTGAAGGATGTTGGGGGTGGGAGAGGAGGGGTCGACGTCACGTTAAAAGGTGGGGTTGGGGAAGATGGAAAGTTCACGACTTCTTTCTACGACGCAGGATTGAACAAGATCTTCGTTGCTGCGTCGAAGTTGCCAAAGAGTCTGAGGATGGAGTTGATAGTGGCAACCAACTTATGTGATGTTTGCGGAATCGATCGCGCCCATGTCGGTACTATAAGCGCGATTCTTGGTTCGGAGCTTGATGAGATAAGCGATGTTACGAGGGCAATGAAGGTTGATGGTGGTGGTCCAGGTCTTGGTAACGTCGAAGATGAGAATTATTTCGTTGAGCTGGAGAGGGGCACACCGGGGACCGTAGTTAGTCCCGGAGACGAGCGGAGCTTGGCACTGAGGCCTCTTTCAACTTTCGTTGTTGGGGACGTAGTTGCTTACAAGGAGGGGGAGAGATTCTATTACAGTCTTGTCTCTGCAGTTGGAGAGGGCAGTGGAGAGGGCGAGGTCAAGAGACTTAGGGTCGACAAAGGCAAGGAAAGAAGGGAGGAGATGATGAGTCACGAGGTTTGGGTGTTCGAGAGAGGAAGGGGGGAGGAGGGTTG
>JGI24540J26637_10000382_pt1 | contig 18221 bp, 19 predicted proteins | sample NorSeaMetagenome_FD_26637 | JGI IMG/M metagenome (IMG submission 26637)
TCTAAGAAAATAGAAAAAATGATGATAAATATGGATATCTCAAAAGATGAAGCATCTTATTTTATTTTTTCAAATAAGGTTAGTAATAGTCTATATTCAACAAATAGTTCAAATATTAATATTCTATTTAAGAATGGTGAAATTAAAGATTTATCAAAATCTTCAGACCAATTTAACTTAGAAGCTCTTTCTAAAACAATAAATAAATATTTTTTATGTTCTCCAAATGACTATATCACTAATTAAAGATTTTAACTTTGCCATATGCAAACAACCGCAAAAGAACTAGCTAAATTATTAAATGGAATAATTATTGGCGATGAAAATTTAAAACTTTCTAAACTTTCCAGAATAGAAGATGCTTCTAAAGGAGATTTATGCTTTATTTCAAATCCTAAATATCAAAAATATATTTTCTCAACTAAGGCTTCTTGCGTTATTGTTAACGAAGATTTTAAGCATGAAAAGAAAATAAAAACCACACTAATAAAAGTTAAGGATTCATATCTAGCATTATCTATAATCACTAATATTATAAAGAAAGATTATATTGGTGAAAGAATAATTTCTTCAAATTCAGTAATTTCAAAATCTTCAGATATTAAATCAAATGTACATATTGGTCATTTCACATCAATAGGTGCAAATTGTATTATTGAAGAAAATGTAACAATATTTAATAATTGTATCATTGGTGATAATGTAATAATTAAATCAAATTCAACAATTCATTCATCTGTAAATATTAAAAGTGATTCTATAATTGGAGAAAATAATATTATTCACTCAGGAGCTGTAATTGGCTCAGATGGATTTGGATTTGCAAATATTAAAAATGAATTCAAAAAAATTCAACAAATAGGAAATGTAGTTCTCAAAAATAATGTTGAAATTGGTGCAAATACAACTATCGACAGAGCTTCAATAGGATCAACATTAATTAATGAAGGTGTGAAGCTTGATAATCTAATTCAGATTGGACATAACGTTGAAATTGGCAAAAATACGGCTATAGCTGGATTAACTGCTGTAGCTGGTTCAACTAAAATTGGAGAAAATTGTCTAATCGGCGGTCAATGTGCCATTACAGGTCATATTAAAATTGGTAATAATGTTAAAGTTGCAGGTAATAGTGGTATTGGTTGTAACATAAACGATAATCAGACTATACAAGGTGAATATGGATTTAACAAACAAGATTTTCAGAGATCTTATGTTCTTTTCAAGAATCTACCTAAAATAGTTGATAGATTAAGTAAATTAGAAAAAGGAAACTCATTATGAGACAACAAACAATCTCTGATGAAATACAGATATCAGGATTTGGAATACATACAGGAAAAGAATCAACATTAATTTTATCTCCACTATCAGAAAATTCAGGTATTATTTTTCAGAGAACTGATCTTCAAGGAAAACCAAAAATTGAAGCAAACTTTAAAAATGTCATTTCGACAGATAGAAGTACTTGTATTAAAAAAAATAATGCTGAAGTAAAAACTGTTGAGCATCTACTTGCAGCAATTACTGGCTCACAGATTGATAATTTACTTATTCAAATTAATAATATTGAAGTACCCATTTTAGATGGTTCAGCAAAAATATTTACTAAAAAAATTAAAGAAATTGGTATTACTAAACAAAATGCTAAAAAAAATTATTTTAAAATTCATAAAAAAATATTTTTTAGAGACAAAAATTCCGGATCATCATATCTAGTTGAACCAAGTAATAAATTAAGTATAAAAGTAGAATTGAGTTATAATCCAAAATTTTTAAACAATCAAATTGCTGTATTAGAAGATATTAATAAATTTGGAGAAGAAATTTCTGAGTGTAGAACTTTTAGTTTCTTACATGAGATTGAAGGATTAGTTAATAAGGATTTAATAAGAGGTGGGAACCTTAATAATTCAGTTATAATTAACGCTAAAGAGGTTAAGGGTGAAACTAAAGATTTATTAATTAGAGAATTCGGTGAAGAAAATATAACTTTTGAAAAAGGAAAATTATTAAATAAACAAAAACTTAGATACGATAATGAACCTGCTAGGCATAAATTATTAGATCTGATTGGCGATTTTAGTCTTTTAAGTCCAAATTTACTAGCTAAAATTACATGCTTTAAACCAGGTCACAAAAATAATTTTGAATTCGTAAAAAATTTAAATAATATTATGATTGAAGAAAATAGAAAAATAGCACCAGTAATTAATTTTGATGAAAAACCATTTTATGATTTAAATCAAATTAAAGAAATCTTACCACATAGAGAACCTTTTTTATTTATTGATGAGATTAGAGAACTTGGAGATGATTACATTATAGGTATTAAGTATGTTAAGAAAGAAGAAGATTATTTTAAAGGACATTTTCCAAATGAACCTATTATGCCAGGAGTATTACAATTAGAAACTATGGCACAAGCTGGAGGGGTTTTAATTTTAAGTACTGTAGAAAACCCACAAGATTATTTAACATTCTTCATGAAAATAGATAATGCAAAATTTAAAAAAAAGGTAGTTCCTGGAGATACAATTATTTTTAGATTAAATTTAATTTCACCAATTAGAAGAGGTCTGTGTCATATGCATGGTAAAGGTTTTGTTAATGGAGAAATTGTAGTTGAAGGAGATCTTTTAGCACAAATAGCAAAAAAACAATAAATAACATCATTTGCTGTTTTAATATCTAACTTAGATGAATAAATAATATGCATCACCCATTATCATACATTGATCCTCAAGCTAAACTTGCAAAAAATGTGGTAGTTGAACCTTTTGTAAGTATCGAGAAAAATGTAGAAATTGGCAATGGAACATGGATTGGTTCAAATGTTACAATTATGGAGGGGGCAAGAATTGGTAAAAATTGTGAAATATTTCCTGGAGCTGTTATTTCGGCAATACCACAAGATTTAAAATTTCAAGGTGAAAAATCATTAGCAATTATTGGAGATAATACTATTATTAGAGAATGTGCAACAATTAATAGAGCAACTAGCGTAACAGGAAAAACATTAGTAGGTAATAATTGTTTAATAATGGCATATGCTCATATTGCACATGATTGTGTAATAGGTGATAATTCTATTATTGTTAATAATGTAGCTTTAGGTGGTCATGTTACTATAGGTGAATATGCAATAATTGGTGGTCTAAGTGCTATTCATCAATTTGTAAATATTGGAAAACATGCAATGATTTCAGGTGGCTCTTTGGTTAGAAAAGATGTTCCTCCATTTGTAAAAGCCGGAAGAGAACCATTATCATTTGTTGGCATTAACTCAATTGGATTAAGAAGAAGAGGGTTTTTAGAAAAAGAAATTGAGGAAATTCAGAATATATATAGATTTTTGTATCAAAAAAACTTTAATAATACTCAAGCAATTNATCAAATTGAGATAGAATTTAAGGTTTCAGAGATNAGAGATGAAATNNTTTCATTTATTCAAAATTCTGGNAGAGGAATTATGAGAGGNTATAACCAAAAATAAAAAAATATGGCATCAACAGCGGACTTTAGAAATGGATTATGTATACAGTATAATGGAGANCCATGGAAAATAGAATCATTTCAACACGTTAAACCTGGAAAAGGACCTGCATTTGTAAGAACAAAAATCAGAAATCTTAACTCAGGAAGATTATTAGAAAACACATTTACTTCTGGAGTAAAAATTGAAATAATAAGAATTGAAAATAGAAAATATCAATTTCTATATTCTGAAGGTAATGATTATCATTTAATGAATAATGATGATTACGAACAAATTACTCTACAAAAAGATTTTATTGAAAATTCCAATTTATTAAAAGAAGGCGAAAATGTTGAGGTATTATTTCATGCTGATAAAGGCTTACCATTATCAGCATCATTACCAACTCATATTGTTTTATCAATTAAACATACTGAACCAGGAATTAAAGGAAATACTGCTACAAATACATTCAAACCTGCAACAACAGAAACTGGCGCTACAATACAAGTTCCTTTATTTATTAATGAAGGAGATAAAATTAAAATTGATACGGTAAAATGTGCATATATTGAAAGAGTTAAATAATTAAATTTATTAATAAATTATTCAAATTTTATGAAAAAACACAACTTCAGTGCTGGTCCATGTATACTTCCTAAAGAAGTATTACTAAAAGCTTCAGAAGCTGTTATTAACTTTAACAATGACAACCTATCACTAATTGAAATATCACATAGAAGCAAACCTTTTATGCAAGTCATGCAAAAAGCAAAAGATTTAGTTAAAGAGCTTTTAAATGTTCCTGAAGGATATTCAATACTATTTTTACAAGGAGGAGCAAGCCTAGAGTTTCTTATGACACCATATAATTTATTGTCATTAAATGGAACTTGTGGATANATTAATACTGGAACTTGGTCAAGTAAAGCAATTAAAGAAGCACAATCAATTGGAACAACTTATGTAATTGCAGATTCTTCTGATAAAAACTTCAACTATATTCCAAAAAATATTGTAATTAATAAAGAGCTTGATTATCTGCATTACACTTCTAACAATACAATATATGGAACACAGTTTAAAGATTATCCCAAAACAAGTTCAATTTTGGTATGTGATATGTCGTCAGATATTTTTAGCAAAAAAGTTGATATAAGTAAATTTGGATTAATCTATGCTGGTGCTCAAAAAAATATGGGACCAGCTGGCACAACATTAGTTATAGTAAAAAATGATATCTTAGGTAAAACTGGTAGAAAAATACCTACTATGCTTGATTACAACACTCATATTAGTAAAGATAGTATGTTTAATACCCCTCCTGTATTTCCTATATACGTATCTATGCTAACATTAGAATGGTTAAAAGAAAAAGGAGGAATAGATTATATTGAAAAGATTAATAATAAAAAGGCTTTTGAGCTTTATAAAGAAATAGATAAAAATATATTTTTTACAGGATTAGTAAATACAGATGATCGCTCAAATATGAATATAACCTTTGCTCTTAAAAATAATAAACTTGAAAATGAATTTGACTTATTATGTAAGAATCATGGAATCAATGGATTAAAAGGTCATAGATCAGTAGGAGGATATAGAGCATCATTATATAATGCTTTACCACTAGAAAGCGTTGAAGTATTAGTTAATGTTATGAAAATTTTAGAAAAAAACAATAAATGATAAATATATTAGCAAACGATGGAATATCAGTTTCTGCAATAGAGAAACTTAATAAAAATGGCTTTCATGTAGAAACAACTAGCGTTTCTGAAGAAAAATTAGCAGATTCAATTAACAAAAATAATTTTGAAGTTGTTCTTGTAAGAAGTGCCACTAAAATCAGAAAAGACATTATTGATAAATGTCCAAATCTAAAAATCATTGGTCGAGGTGGCGTAGGGATGGATAATATTGATGTTAAATATGCTGAGCAAAACAATATTTTAGTCATAAACACTCCAGCAGCCTCGTCTTCTTCAGTTGCAGAACTTGTATTTGCTCACCTTTTTGGAATGGTAAGATTTCTATATGCTTCAAATAGATTAATGCCAATGGAGGGAGATAATAACTTTAAAAACTTAAAAAAATCATTTTCTAAAGGAAAAGAACTGAGAGGAAAAACATTAGGAGTTATTGGATTTGGAAGAATTGGACAGGAAGTAGCAAAAAGAGGTATAGGCTTAGGCATGAATATACTAGCACATGATAAATATAATAAAGAAGCTAATATTACACTTAATTTTTTTAATGGTGAAAAGAAAACATTTACTATAGAAACAACAGATATTAAAGACGTACTTAAAAATTCAGATTTTATTACTCTACATGTCCCTAAAGTTGATGATAAGGCTATAATTGGAGCTGAAGAAATTGGAATGATGAAAACAGGTTCTGGAATTATTAATACCTCAAGAGGAGGGTTGGTTGATGAGACAGCATTAATGTTTGCCTTAGATAAAGAAAAAATTTCTTATGCAGGATTAGATGTTTATGAAAACGAACCATTTCCTAGTATACATTTACTAATGCATGGAGCAATATCCCTAACACCGCATATTGGAGCAGCAACACTAGAGGCTCAAGATCGGATTGGTATTGAATTAGCTGATCAAATTATTTCATTTTTCCAAAAATAAATGGCAATTGTTAAACCCTTCAAAGCTTTTAGACCAACTAGAGATAAGGTTGGACTTTTTGCAACAAGAACTTATCTAAGTTATAGTCAAGAAGGGTTAGTTGACAAACTAAATAATAATCCTTATACATTTTTACAAATAATAAATCCTGATTACAAAAAAATTAAAAAAGAAAAAGGATTAGAAAAGTTTAAACTTATTAAAAATAAGTTCAGAGAGTTTTTTGATAAAAAAATTATAATTAAAGATAAAGAGCAGTCATTTTACATATATCAACAATTTAAAGATAAGCATAAATATGAGGGTATAATTGGTGCTGTATCTGTAAATGATTATAAAAATGGAATAATAAAAAAACATGAAAAAACTCTAGCTAAAAGAGAAGAGCTCTTTACAAAATACCTATCTTCAACAGGATTTAATGCCGACCCAGTACTTCTTTCTTATAAGAGCAATAATACAGTTAATAAACTTATTGATGAGTATACTAAAAGAAGAGCAGAATATGAATTTACAACATCTAACAAAGTACTTCACAAATTATGGGTTGTTACTGATAAAGATATTTTATTGAATATATCAGAATCTTTTAATAAGATTAATTCATTATATATTGCAGACGGACATCATAGAACGGCATCTTCAGCAAGATTATCTCAAAATAACAATTCTAAATATTTCATGAGTTTACTTATAGATGAAAATCAACTAAATATTTTTAGTTTTAATAGAATTGTAAAGAACATCAATACTCTTATTCCAAATGATTTTCTTTTCAAATTAAATAAAAATTTTCATGTTATAAAAAAAGAAAATGAATATTATCCAGTAGTTGATAACGAGATTTCAATGTATTTAGAAAAATCATTTTACAGTTTAACACCTAAAAAAAATAGCTTTAAAGATAATTTAGTCTCTAAGCTAAGTACTTCAATTTTATCTAAAAATATTTTAGAAAAAATATTAAATATAGATGACAATAATAATGACATTGAATATGTAAATGGCAAAATTGGCTTAGACAAAATTAAAAGTATCTGTAATAATTCAAAAAATAGTATAGCATTTATTTTAAAACCAATTTCAATAAATATTATTAAAGAAATTGCAAATAACAATTTCATTATGCCTCCAAAAAGCACATATATTGAGCCTAAATTAAGATCAGGGGTAACTATTTATGAAATAAATAAATAATGTCAGTAAAAGATAACATTAGAGAATTAAGATTAGAAATAAATGATAATATAAAATTAGTAGCAGTTTCAAAAACAAAGTCAGAAGCTCAAATTCTTGAAGCATATGAAATCAACCAAAGAATATTTGGCGAAAACAAAGTACAAGAACTAGTTAGAAAATATAATAACCTTCCAGAAGATATTAAATGGCACATGATCGGTCATCTTCAGACAAATAAAGTTAAATATATTGCCAAGTTTGTTTCTCTAATACATACTGTAGACTCTATTAAATTAATTAAAGAGATTAACAAAAGAGCTAATAATGAGAAAAGAGTTATTAATTGTTTAATTCAAGTACATATTGCCGAAGAGAAAAATAAATTTGGTTTTAATATTAATGAAATTGATGATATAATAAAATATTCAAAAGATTTAGAGAATATAAATATAGTAGGATTAATGGGTATGGCTACATTCACTAAAAATACAGATATTATCAACAAAGAATTTCAAGTTTTATATAAAAAATTTAAAAAACACAAAACNACTAACTTTAATACATTATCTATGGGAATGAGTAATGATTATCAANTTGCAATACAAAACGGAAGTACAATGATAAGATTAGGAAGTNCTATATTTGGAAAAAGNAATTAAAATGAAAAAAGTAATATTCACAAAAGAGGCACCAAAAGCAATAGGACCATATAGTCAAGCAATTCTAAGCAAAGATACTCTTTACTGTTCGGGACAAATAGCTTTAAATAAAAAAGGGAATTTTATTGCTAAAAATATTGAAGAAGAAACTATTCAAATAATTAAAAATATCTCTGAAGTACTAAAAGAGGCTAATATGAATCTGTCAAATATTGTNAAAACAACAATATTTCTAAAAAATATGGATGACTTCTCATTAGTGAATTCAATTTACGAAAAAAGCTTTACATTATGTCCTCCAGCTAGAGAGACTGTAGAAGTCTCTGCATTACCAAAGAATGCAAATATTGAGATAACAGTTATTGCAGTATTATAATGGATTTATATGCAGAAATTATTAATGGCAACAATAATGCTCTAAGCAAAGGAATAACACTAGTAGAAAGCACTCTTGAAGAACATAAAATAATTAGTCAAGAACTCGTAATGAAATGTTCAGAAAAAAATTACAATTCTATAAGAATTGGTGTTACAGGCGTACCTGGAGTTGGGAAAAGCACATTTATTGAAAAGTTTGGAATAAGATTTACTAAAAATGATAAGAAAGTTGCAGTTCTTGCAATAGACCCTTCAAGTGAAGAGACAAAAGGTAGCATCTTAGGAGATAAGAGTAGAATGAATGAATTGTCTAATAATAAAAATGTCTTTATTAGACCAAGTTCAAATTCTGGAATACTTGGTGGAGTATCAAATAAAACTAGAGATTGTATAATACTTTGTGAAGCTGCAGGATATGATATTATTATTATTGAAACAGTTGGAGTTGGCCAATCTGAGACAGTAGTAAGTAAGCTTGTCGATGTGATGTTATTATTAGCATTAACTGGAGCTGGAGATAAATTACAAGGTATTAAAAGAGGAATAATTGAACTTGCTAACATAATTATAATTACAAAAGATGATGGAGATAATAAAAATAAAGTAAAAACAACAATGCTTGATTTTCATAATACTTTAATTTTAGGAATGTCAAATGAAATTAGTATAAATCAAAAAATACTTAGATGTTCAGCAAAAGAAAATACTGGTATTTTTGAAGTGAAAAAAGCTGTAGAGATATACATTAATAATATTAAAGAAAATAAAAAATTCAATGTTAAAAGACAGAAACAAAAAATATATTGGATAAATAAGTTTGTAAAAGAAGAACTTGGTAATATAAAGTATAATGAATTACTAAATAAAAATTTAATGAAAGATATAGAACACAAAATCATTAATCATAAAGAAAACGTATACGAACTAATTAAAAAAATCTAAAACAAAAGATGTTTTTTCTGATTTTTTAACCATTTAGCTTTGCTAGAATAATCAACAAATTTTATAATAAGATCAGCCTGAGATTCATATTTAACATAAAAAATTTTCTTCTCAGACTGGCTAGCATGCTTAACAAAAAACCATTTCCCATTATTATTTTCAATTTGACTTTTATATTTAACTTTGTAAACTAATAAATCTGCTTGACTAGNATATTTACAAACAAATACCTTAATATCAGCTTGACTAGCGTAATCTACGGAATATATTATCTGCGCACTAGCAAAAAATGAAATAAATAGCAATAAAAACAATAATAAAGGCTTCTTCATATTTATATAAAAATAAAAAAATTATTATAATTTCAAGTTTATTTATGAATTTTCTAAATATTAAAATTTATTGCAATATTCTTATATTTGCAATCCTTAAATACAATTTAAAATATGCAAAAAGTTTCTGACAGATTAAATAGACTAGCGGAAAGCGCTACACTTGCTATGGCTCGTATGAGTAGAGAATTAAAAGAATCTGGAAAAGATGTTATTGCATTAAGTTTAGGAGAACCAGATTTCAACACTCCTCAATTCATTAAAGATGCTGGTAAAAGAGCTATAGATAATAATTTTACTCATTACACTCCTGTTGCTGGTTTAGATGACTTGAGACTATCTATTTCTAAAAAATTTAAAAGAGATAATGATTTAGATTTTACTAAAGATCAAATTGTTGTTTCAACCGGAGCTAAACAATCACTTGCAAATATTTGTTTAAGTTTATTAAACCCTNAAGATGAAGTACTCCTTCCCTGTCCATATTGGGTTTCATATTCTGAAATCATCAAACTTGCTGAAGGAGTTCCAGTAGAAATACCTTCATCAGTTGAAAAGAATTTTAAAATAACTGCTGAACAAATTGAAAATGCGATAACAGAAAAAACTAAAATGTTTATGTTTAGTTCTCCTTGTAATCCAAGTGGTTCTGTATATACAGAAAAAGAACTTTATGATATCTCAATAGTTTTTAAAAAATATCCTAATATTTTTATTGTTTCTGATGAAATATATGAACATATAAACTTTACAAATAAACACTTTAGTATAGGTAGAATAGAGAGTATTAAAGATAGAGTAATAACAGTAAATGGTGTGTCTAAAGGGTATGCAATGACTGGATGGAGAGTTGGTTTCATTGGAGCTCCGTTATGGATTGCAAAAGCTTGTAACAAGATTCAAGGCCAAGTAACTTCTGCAACATGTGCAATAGCTCAGAAAGCCACTGAAGAAGCTATGAATGCTGATCCAAAAAAAACAACTACTAAAATGAAAGAAACCTTCTTAAAGAGAAGGGATATGATGCTTAATGAACTAAATACTATTACAGGTGTAAAGTGTAATATTCCTGATGGAGCATTTTATATTTTCCCAGATATCTCATACTACTTTGGTAAAACAGATGGAAAAACAACTATTAATAACGCTAATGATTTATGTATGTATCTTCTTAACAGCTGTTACGTTGCATTAGTTTCAGGAGCTCCATTTGGCAATCCAGAGTGTATAAGAATTTCGTATGCTGCTTCTGATAAAATGCTTAACGAAGCAGTTAAAAGAATAAAACTTCAGTTAAGCAAACTATTTTAAGATGAATCTAGCAAAATATTCTCATGATTTTAAATCTAAAAGAATCCTTATTATTGGTGATGCTATTATCGATACATATTTATGGGGTGAAATAAATAGAATGTCACCAGAAGCACCTGTTCCGGTTGTTGACGTAGCAGTAAATCAAAATGACAGTAGATTAGGTGGAGCTGCTAATGTTGCATTAAACCTTAAACAATTAGGAGCAGAATCAATTTTATGTACAGTAATAGGTAATGATAACCGAGGGATAATCTTTGAGCAATTAATGCAAGAGCAAGGACTATCACTGGAAGGTATGTTGATTTCAAATGGAAGAAAAACAACAACAAAAACAAGAGTAATTGCTAACAATAAACATCAATTAAGAATTGATGAGGAAGACACCTACCCTATAAAAGTTGAGAATCAATTGTTTAATTTAATTGAAAAACTTACACATAACATTGATGCTATAATTCTACAGGATTATAACAAAGGTGTTTTAACAAAAAATATAATAGAGAAAATATTATCCTTAGCTAATAATAAAAACATCCCTACAATAGTAGATCCTAAAAAACATAACTTTCTATCATACAAAAATTGCACCTTATTTAAGCCTAACCTTAAAGAAATCGAGGGTGGACTAAATATAATTGAAGATATTAATGATTTTAATGAAATAGAAAAGACAACATCAAAATTAAGAGATATAATTTCAGCAAAAGCTATTTTACTTACACTATCAAATAAAGGAATATTTCTAAACACAAATAATGGAAGTAAATTAACAGAATCAACAACAACTAATGTAATTGATGTTTCTGGTGCTGGAGATACTGTAGTTTCAGTTGCCGCAATGTGCTTGGCATGTAATATAGATTTGAATGAACTTGCTATTCTAGCAAATATAGCAGGAGGCATTGTATGTGAAAAAGTTGGAGTTGTTCCAATAACAAATCAAGAACTTTTTAATAGAGCAAAAAAACTTCTTAATGTCTAAAGCAGTAAAACCTTATAAATCTGATACTGGAAAAAAAGATCAAGTTAAACAAATGTTTAATAAGATAGCTAAAAGGTATGATCTGCTAAATCACACATTATCCTTAGGAATGGATTATGTATGGAGAAAAAAAGCAATTAAAAAAATCACGAATAATCCATCTAATATATTAGATATTGCAACTGGAACAGCTGATTTTGCTATTTCAGCAGCAAAGCATACTAATGCAAATATTACTGGAATTGATATTTCTGATAAAATGATTGATATTGGAAATAATAAAATTTCTAAGAAAGATCTTAAAGATAGAATTCAACTAAGCCTTGAAGATTCTGAAAAACTATCATTTAAAGATTCAAGTTTTGATGCAATAACTGCTGGATTTGGAGTAAGAAATTTTGAAAATCTTGAAAAAGGATTAAGCGAAATGTACAGAGTAACTAAAAAAAATGGTATTGTTGTGATACTTGAACCTTCTACTCCAAAAATATTTCCTTTAAAACAAATATTTTCATTTTATTTTAATTATCTACTACCAAAGATTGGAACTTTTTTTTCTGATGATGCAAGTGCGTATACATATTTACCAAATTCAGTTAAGAACTTTCCAAATGGCAAAGATTTCTTAGAAATACTAAATAACATAGGATTTAAAAAATCAAGTTATCATCCATTAACTTTTGGTATTGTTTCTCTATATGTTGCAATAAAATAATGCTGTTAACGTTTTTGACAAATGCAAACAATTAATAAATATTTATTAATTACTATTTTCTTATCTAGTAGTTTTTTTTCCTTTGGACAGAGATATAAAAAACCTCAGAATCTAGTTAAATATGATTTTAAAAAATTACATTTCGGTTTTTCTCTTGGAATAAACGCATTAAATTTCAATGTACAAAAAAGCAACAATAGCCTAAATAATGATTCATTATTATCAATATTAGCTCAGAATCAAAAAGGTTTTAATTTAGGAATAGTCTCAAATTTAAGAATTGGTAGATATACTGATTTAAGATTTATTCCAACCTTAGTATTTGGAGAGAGAATATTAGATTATGGTTTTGATGAAACTAACAATTTGACAATAAAAAGTAAACGAATTGAGTCTACACTTATTGATTTTCCAATTTCAATTAAATATAAATCGGCTAGATATAATAATTTCAGAACATATATTCTATGTGGAGTGAAATATAGTCTCGATATTGCTTCACAATATAAAATTGATGATGAAGGACAAGAGCTTGTGAAATTAAACAACCACGACCTTATGATAGAAGGTGGATTTGGTATTGATTTCTATTTACAATATTTTAAATTTTCTCCACAAATAAAATTATCACATGGCTTAATAAATGTTTTATCAAAAGACCAAACAGTGTTTACAGAAACAATAAATAATCTTAAAACAAGTGGTTGGATGCTTTCGTTTACATTTGAGTAACATCAAGAAAACTGATATAATACAATACTTGTTGCAGAAGCAATATTTAAAGATTCAGCTTTGCCACCAATATTATTAATAGTTAATCTTTTATCAACTAATAATTCAATTGATTTAGATATACCATTAGCTTCATTACCCATTATAATAAAAGAATCTTTTTCTATCGCAATATCTTTTATATTAATTCCTGATAAAAATGTACCATAAATAGCTCTTTTATAAGGACAATCATTAAAAAAACTAATCAAATCTTTATAAAATATATTTACTCTAAATAATGACCCCATAGAAGATTGAACAACTTTAGAATTATAAAGATCAACAGAGTTTTTGGAACAAATAATATTAGAAATATTAAACCAATCACATAATCTTATTATAGTACCTAAATTTCCTGGATCATTAATTTCATCTAAAATCAGTGTAATACCATTTAAGTTATTGTAATCAAATCTTGGAGTTTCAATATTTACTAAAGCAAGAACATTATTAGCTTTAGTAAGATTGCTAATCATTTCAAGCTCACTTTCAGTAACTACAGTAGATTTTACCAATCTAANTTTTGAAGAGTTTAAATCTATCCATTTTTTTGTTCCAAATANTCTATTAATAGACATCGTTGATAATAAAAGTTCATCAACCATTTTTTCACCTTCAATAATAAACTGAGATAAATTATATCTATTTTTCTTTACTTGTAAAGATTTTATGAGTTTAATTTGATTTTTAGTAAGCATAATTATTGTTGAGATCAATTATATGAAATTATTATAAAAAAAGTGCTTGATTAAGAACAATATTCTAATTTTGCTTAAATCAATAAAATATATCAAATGACTAAATTTCAAAAAGGTGTTTTAACTGGTGAACTCGTTCAAGAGGTTTTTAAAGATGCTAAAGAAAATTTATATGCACTTCCTGCTGTTAATGTAACTAATTCTAGTACTGTTAATGCAGTTCTAGAAGCTGCAGCTGAAGTTAACTCTCCAGTTATTATACAGTTTTCTGCTGGTGGATGTCAATTTTTTGCTGGTAAGAGCCTAAACAATGATGATCAAAAAGCTGCAATAGCTGGCGGTATTTCTGGGGCAATGCATGTTCATCTTATGGCAAAAGCTTATAATACAAGTGTTATTTTACATACGGATCACTGTGCTAGAAAACTATTACCATGGATAGATGGTTTATTAGATGCTGGTGAAGATTTTTACGCTAAGCACGGTATACCCTTGTATAGTTCACATATGATTGATTTATCAGATGAACCTATTGTAGAAAACATTGAAACATGTAAAAAATATCTTCAAAGGATGAGTAAAATTGGAATGACCTTAGAAATTGAACTTGGAGTTACAGGTGGGGAAGAAGATGGTGTTGACAATACGAATATTGATAGTAGTAAATTATATACACAACCTGAAGAAGTAGCATATGCTTATCAAGAACTAATGAAGATTAGTGATAAGTTTACTATTGCAGCTGCATTTGGAAATGTTCATGGGGTATATAGACCTGGGAATGTTAAATTAACGCCTGTAATTTTACATAATTCTCAAAAACATGTAGAAGAAAAATTTAATACAAATGAAAAGCCTATAAATTTTGTTTTTCACGGAGGTTCAGGATCAAGTTTTACAGAAATTAGAGAAGCAATTTCTTATGGAGCTATCAAAATGAATATAGATACTGATTTACAATGGGGATTTACAACAGGTGTTAGAGATTATTTTCTAAAGTACAATGAATACGTAAAGCAACAAATTGGGAATCCTGAAGGAAACGATATACCTAATAAAAAATATTATGATCCTAGAAAATGGAATCGTGAAGGTGAAATTACATTTAAAAACAGATTAATTAAATCTTTTAAAGATTTAAACAATATAAATAAGAATCAATAATAATGGATTGGTTTAAAAGAATCAAAGATGGAATAACAACAAAAACCCATCAAAAAAAAGAAACACCTGATGGACTTTGGAAAAAATGTCCAAAATGTAAAACAATTATCTCAAGAGATGAATTTACCGAGAATCTTTCAGTATGCCAAAATTGTGACTATCATCATAGAATAGGATCTATAGAATATTTTAAAATCCTATTTGACAATAATAGATATAAAGAACTAGACCAATATTTAGCATCAGCAGATCCTCTAAAATTTGAAGACACAAAAAAATATTCTGATCGCCTAAAAAAAATGCAAAAGAAGACAGGACTAACTGATGCAATTAGAGTAGGTTATGGAAAAATGAACAAAGAAAATGTTGTTATTGCAGCTATGGATTTTAGTTTCATAGGAGGCTCTATGGGTTCTGTTGTGGGAGAAAAAATATCAAGAGCAATAGATTATGCAAATAATAACAAAACTCCTTTAATAATAATATCAAAATCAGGGGGAGCAAGAATGATGGAAGCTGCAATTTCTTTGATGCAATTAGCTAAGACTTCTGCTAAACTTGCTCAATTAGATGATAATAAAATTCCGTATATTTCTTTGTTAACTGATCCAACATTTGGAGGAGCTACTGCATCATTTTCAATGCTTGGAGATCTAAATATTGCTGAGCCAAATGCATTAATTGGATTTGCTGGACCACGAGTTGTTAAAGAAACAATTGGTAAAGATCTACCTGAGGGCTTTCAAACATCCGAATTTCTTAAAGAAAATGGATTTATTGATTTAATAGTTCATAGAAAGAATCTAAAAGAAAAGTTAAGTCAAATACTACGAATGATTAAGAAGTAATTTATTTACGTGATTAATCATATTTAACAAAAACTTTATTAAATTTGCAGCCCAAATTAGATATTGATAATAATACAAATAATGAGTAACACAACAAAACAAGATATTTTTACAAAATACGGTAGTAGCGAAAAAGATTCAGGATCCGTTTATAGCCAAGTTGCACTTTTCACTTCTAGAATTAAACACCTAACTGATCATCTTAAGAAAAATCATAAGGATTATGGTACTCAGAAATCATTACAAATAATGGTTGGTAAAAGAAGAAAACTACTTGACTATCTGATGAATAAAGATGTTGTTAAATACAGAGAGCTTGTTAAAGATCTCGGTTTAAGAAGATAATATCTAATTACTAAAAAGAAGGCAATATATTATTGCCTTTTTTATTTTATATACAATACAATACAATGATTAAAGAAGAAAAAGAAATAATAAAGTTAGATGATGGAAGAGAAATTACTCTAACAACAGGAAAATTAGCAAAACAAGCCCATGGATCGGTAGAAGTAAGAATGGGAAATACACATCTTTTAGCTACAGTAGTATCAAGCTTTGAAGCTAGAGATGGAGTAGATTTTTTACCACTTACAGTAGATTATAGAGAGAAATTTTCAGCTGATGGAAGATTTCCAGGAGGTTTCTTAAAAAGAGAAGCAAGACCAACTGATCAAGAAATTTTAGTTATGAGACTTGTTGACAGAATACTAAGACCAATGTTCCCTAGTGATTATCATGCTGAGGTACAAATTATGATCTCATTAAACTCTCATGACCCAAGTGTAAAACCTGATGCTCTAGCAGCACTTGCTGCATCAACAGCAATTGCTATTTCTGATATTCCGTTTAACGGACCAATTTCAGAATGTAGGGTAGCAAGAATTGATGGAAGTTTCATGATCAATCCTTCATCAGAACAATTAGCAAATGCAGATATTGATTTAATGGTTGGTGCATCAGCTGATAGTGTAGCTATGGTTGAAGGTGAAATGAATGAAGTATCAGAAGCTGAAATGATAGAGGCAATTAAAATTGGACATGAAGCTATTAAAGTACAATGTGCTGCACAGGTAAAGTTAGCTACTAAAGTAGGTGCTTCATCTGTAAAAAGAGAATACTGTCATGAAATACATGATGAACATCTAAAAGAAAGAATCAATAAAGAAACTTATGATGCAGTATATGCAGTTGCAGCTGAAGGTTTAGGAAAAGATGAGCGATCAACTAAATTTAAAGCTGTAAAAACAGACTGGATTGCAACTCTCTCGGAAGAAGAAGTTGAGAAATATGATTCAAAATTAATTGGTGTATACTACCATGATGTAGAAAAAGAAGCAGTAAGAAATCTAGTTTTAACAGAAAGAAAAAGATTAGATGGAAGAGAAACAACAGAAATTAGACCTATTTGGTGTGAAGTAGACTATTTATATAGCCCTCACGGTTCAGCAGTATTTACAAGAGGTGAAACTCAATCATTAACAACTGTAACTTTAGGTTCAGCTACTGATGTAAATCGTTTAGACGGAGTAACACACCAAGGTTCTGAAGATTTTTATTTACACTATAACTTCCCTCCATTCTCTACAGGTGAAGCTAGAATGAAATTTAGTGTGAGTAGAAGAGAAATTGGACATGGAAATTTAGCACAAAGAGCTTTAAAGAAAATGATTCCAGCTGATAATCCATATACAGTAAGAATTGTTTCTGACATTTTAGAATCCAATGGATCATCTTCAATGGCAACTGTTTGTGCAGGTACTATGGCGCTTATGGATGCAGGAATTAAAATAATAAAACCAGTCTCTGGTATTGCAATGGGATTAATTTCTGATGAAAAAGATCCAAATAACTACGCTGTACTTTCTGATATTTTAGGTGACGAAGATCATTTAGGAGATATGGACTTTAAAGTTTGTGGTACTGCTGATGGTATAACTGCCTGTCAAATGGATATTAAAGTACAAGGTTTATCTTACGAAATTTTAGATAAAGCCTTAAACCAAGCAAGAGATGGAAGACTTCATATTTTAGAAAAGATTGTTGAGACAATTGCAGAACCAAGAGTTCAATTAAAACCTCAAACGCCTAAAATTGTTATATTAAAGGTTCCAAA
>JGI24540J26637_10000386_pt1 | contig 18134 bp, 8 predicted proteins | sample NorSeaMetagenome_FD_26637 | JGI IMG/M metagenome (IMG submission 26637)
AAACGGCGCGAGATGGAAGGAGGAGAAGGGGAAGAGAAAGACGACGACGAGGACAAAGAATTAAGGAAGAAGAAGAAGAAGAAGAAGAAAAGTGAGAAAAAGGAAGGCGGCGGCGGGAAAGAAGAAGAAGAGGAAGAAGAAGAAGAAGAAGAAGAAAAAGAAGGACGCAAAGACGGTAAGAGAGATAAAACAAGCTCACTGCCGAAACCTGGAGACAAAAATCACGTCGTCGTGCAAGTTGATGGTATTCTCTCCTCCGCGACGTTTGCGAGTTTGGACTTGTCCAATCCGACGATGCAAGGCATCAAAGAATTGGGACACGAGAAGATGACAGAGGTGCAAGCGAGGTGTATTCCTCCTTTGTTAGCTGGACGAGACGTGCTCGGTGCGGCGAGAACTGGCTCTGGCAAAACTTTGGCATTTTTAATTCCTTGTTGCGAACTTCTGTACCACGCTAAGTTTATGCCCAGAAACGGATGCGGAGTGATGGTTCTCTCGCCCACTCGCGAACTGGCTATGCAAATCTACAGTGTCGCGCAACAACTCATGCAAAAACATTCTCAAACCCACGGATTATTGATGGGTGGAGCCAATCGACGAGCGGAAGGTGAAAAATTAATTAAAGGAGTAAACCTCCTCGTCGCCACGCCAGGCAGATTACTCGATCACATGCAGAATACTCGTGGTTTCCAATACAGTTCGTTGAAAGTCTTCGTCATGGACGAAGCAGACCGTATGCTCGATATTGGTTTTGAGGAGGAGATGCGTACGATTGTGAAAATGCTTCCAAAAGATCGCCAATCGATGTTATTTTCCGCGACACAAACCACGAAAGTCGAAGATTTAGCACGTTTAAGTTTGAAAACGCCTTTATACATTGGAGTTGATGATTCTAGAGCCGTTTCTACTGCTTCCGGAGTTGAGCAAGGTTACTGTGTCGTTCCGTCTGAGAAGCGCTTTTTGCTCTTGTTTACATTTTTAAAGAAAAATTTGAAGAAAAAGGTGATGGTTTTCTTTTCATCCTGTAATTCGGTCAAATATCACGCGGAATTATTGAACTACATAGACATCCCGGTTTCCGATATACACGGTAAACAGAAGCAGCAGAGGAGAACAACCACATTTTTTGAGTTTTGCAAAGCCGATCGAGGTATCTTGTTGTGCACCGATGTTGCTGCGAGAGGATTAGATATTCCAGATGTTGATTGGATAATACAATACGATCCACCAGATGATCCGAAAGAGTATATTCACAGGGTTGGACGAACTGCTCGAGGAACCGACGGAAGAGGGCGCGCTCTGTTATTCCTCATTCCAGGGGAACTCGGATTTTTGAAATATCTCAAGAACGCAAAAGTACCTCTGAATGAATACGAATTCCCGCAGAAGAAAATAGCTAATGTACAATCGCAGCTTGAAAAGTTGGTCGAGAAAAACTATTATTTGCACACATCAGCAAAAGATGCATACAGGGCGTACATTTTAGCGTACAACTCGCACACTCTGAAAGATGTGTACAACGTTCATGCTCTCGATTTGGCAGCCGTAGGCTTATCCTTTGGCTTCAGCCGCCCTCCAAAAGTGCAGCTGAATTTAGAATCAAAAGCAAGTAAAGGTAGGGGTAAAGTATCAAATGGTGCGCCTGGTAGTGATTACAGAAGGCAAAAAGGTACTGGCCATGGTTTTAGTGCGAATAATCCGTACGGGAAGAAGGATTCGGGAGACTCGAGACAGTTCATTCGAGGATAAAAAAACAAAACGCTGCATGCTGCAATCCATTCCCGCTGACTTATAGTTTCGATTTTCTTATTATACAAATAAGTAGTGGGTCACGTTATATATGTTTCACTCTCTAATACTGTTCCTCTTTCTTTCTTTTTCTTTCCTTCCTTCTCTCTCTTTCTCTCTACTGCATTTTCTCAGTTCAAGTTTGTTCAAGGAGAGATGTTTCTTCTCATCGGATTCAGTGCTATTGGTTTCCCAGGTGCTCCTTCTCTTTCCACCCCATTTTGATACGAAGCTTGCGTCGCGGCGAGCCATTCCGTGTTTGTAATCGTGGATGGAGTCGAGCCTGCGAATAGATCGTTGTTGTTCACGTCGTGAATAAAACGTTTGAAGGAGAAAGACGTGGTAAGTAAAAGCGAGAGTTTCAAAACGAAAAACGGATCTTGATACCGACGGATGAGGGTAAAAAACACACACGCAAAATGAAGACAAGACNCTCTCTCTCTCTCTCTCTCTCTCTCGGTGCATACCTCCAAAGATTTTTTGTATGTTTACGGCATACACGCACGCGCCACTCGCGGCAAACAAAGCCGCCAGCGAGGTGAGAATAGGGCCGGTATAAGAAGGAGAAGGTTTCATCCTTTCGTCGTTTTTACTTTTCGTTTTTTTCTTTCTAGTGAGGATCCTACCATCCTCCCCTCACAAGTCGTCCTGTGCGTGAGCCTGGTTTTGCTTGTGGGAGAGGGGGCTAAAAAAAAAAGAAACTTTTGTCGTGATTACTTCGATTTTTTGGTCCTTTCTCACGGAGTTCCGTCAAAACTCTCCGCCGCCCAAAGCCACAGAGAAAAAGGTATCACACATCACCGCCTCGCCACATTCGCCATAATCGCTGCCATGACTCCTCCTTTTTCTGTACCTTCGATGTCGTTCTCGTCGTCGCGTACATCCAGGACGGGGTTATCTGCAGTAAATGCGAAAAATGCCATAATTGAAGGAAAGAGCAAAAAGTTGTTAAGACCAACTTTGAAGAAGTTTTTCGTAGCAGCCGCAGCGAGCAGCGGCAAATCAGAATGGGACAACGAAACAGGCACGGTGTATTACGTCGAAGAAGAACTCTTCTCGAATAAACAAAACCGTCCAGTGCTGCGAACCGGGGCGGAAGCGCAGACTTTGCCTCTCCCAGACATCTCCATCGTCAGCGACAAAAAGTTGCAAAAAGTGAGACTGACCAGTTCTGTTGAAAACGAAAGAGACTGTCCACCAGAAAATGGACTACCTGAAATAGCTTTGATTGGTCGCTCTAACGTCGGAAAGTCTTCTTTGCTAAATATGCTCACGGAAGGTACGAGTCATGCCATCGTATCGGCGAATCCTGGTACAACGCGGTCCATTAATCACTATCTCATTGACGCAAAATGGTACATCGTCGACCTTCCTGGATATGGCTTTGCAAAGGCAACTGAGGAGGAAATTTTATCCTGGGATACCTTCGCGAAAAACTATTTCAAAACGCGTCAGACTCTCTGTGGAGTATTGNTGTTGATCGATGCTTCGATAGAAACCCAAGNTAAAGACTTAGACTACGCAAACTATTTGATAGGGAACGACATACCGTTCACAATTGTGTTCACAAAGTGTGATAGAAAGAAAAAAGGCCCAAATACTCCTACTGTGGAGGAAAACATAGAAGCACTAGAAAATAGACTGGAAGAAACGTGGCATAGATTACCAAGCATCATCAAGACTTCGAGCGTGAGTAAAGAAGGGCGAGGAGACATCTTGAAATTCATTAGTTCGATTATACTGTTCAGACGACGAGCAAATGCAGAGAAGAAGGAAAATAAGCGGCGTTTGAAAGCGAGAAATTTGAAGGAGAGAAAATACAAGGAAAAAACTTCCAAAACCAAAATGAGACAGCGTCCTCTGAAAAAGAATCTCGATCCAGACGGAAGCGAAGTATTAGACGCGGAGATAGAGGAAGAAAATAAAGATGAGGAAATGTTTCGAAAAGAAGTAGAAGGACTCAGCGAAAGAACAAAATCAATCCTTGCGCAGGAAATTCAAGAAATCAGGCGGGGAGAAAAGTAAATTATGTATCATAGTTTTCTTTACAGGAACAGTTTTACGAATGAGCTGTCCACGGGCTCGATCATCTTCTCAGAAGCAATAACATCCAGCATCCTGCTCATAGCATTGCTACCTCTTAACGTTTGCATATTTCCAATCAAAATCAACTTTGACTTGGCTCGAGTTATCGCAACATTCAGGCGTCTCTTATCTTCTAATAGCTCTGTCGTATCTCCTCGAGGATTACTTTTTACGAATGAGATTATGACCGCGTCAAAGTCTCTTCCTTGTGCTTTATCTATAGTTAAAGACTCTACATCGCTTACTTTCTCGTCAGTCTTTAGTAGTTCAGAAATTTCATCCACTTGCGCATTGAAAGGTGACAAGACTGCTATTTTTGCTGCTTCAACTTTTCTGCGAATTAAACTTCGAACGATTTCAAGAACGAGACGCTGTTCTCCCTTGTTTACCGGTCGCTCATCAGAACTCTCTCTTGTCTGATCTTGCACCGTTTCTTCTGCGCTTGTATCAAGGAAAATGACCGCTTTATTTGGCTGTTCACTCGTCGCATTTGTCAACCATTGGATTTTCCTAGCCTTGACATCGAAGTCTTCTTCGACCGAAAGCATTCTATTCGCAACCGCATCATTCGCTGGTTTCAATTTACCATCATAAGTCAGTGCATTTGGTAGCTTTGTTAACGGTTCGTTCATCCTATACTGACATGTCAAAGAGCAGACAGCGTTTGGATTCTTATTGCACAGTTGAGCAAAAAGTGAATCTTCCATACCGCTGCGTCTCGCGACTTCAGAAGTAATCAATGGAGGCAATTGATGGTGATCACCTACCAGAACAAACGTCTTCGAAAGTAATAAAGGACCTAATATAGCTGGCAACGTCAATTGTCCAGCTTCATCGACTAAAACAACGTCAAACTCTTTTCGAGCGAAGAATGGATGGTTCAAAGCATAACATGTCGCACCAACAATTCGAGCTTTCTCAGAAGCATAGTTTATCGCATCGAATGAGCTTGCATCCCAAATTTCACCCCCGAGACGATATCTTCGAACTTCCTTGAGAACTTTGAACTCATCATCGCCAATTCTAATAAATCTTTCGCAATTTTTTGAGGGTAAACGCTTTAAAATGTTGTCAACCGCGTTGTGTGTGTGAGAAGTGATTAAAACACGCTTTTCCAATAACGCAAGAACAAGAATACAGCAGACCAAAGTTTCCGACTTTCCGGCACCTGGTAATCCAAGAACTAAAGCATAATCTGAACAGGTGACAACTTTCTCGACCGCGTATCGCTGCTCTGCGTTCAAATCGACGACAATGTCAAGGTAATCTCGTTCAAACTCCGCAAAATCATTCATATACCTTCCCGGTAACTTTATAGAAGTAAAATTTTCGTAGACCGGTTCCGCGAAATCTATTATTCTCCTTCGGGTTTCAGATGGAATGTGCATTAATTTTTGATTCTTATTCTGTGAGACATCCTTAGCAAGAGTGGCAATTAAATTTCCACGAGATCGGGCCGCCATGGCGTGACCGGCACCATCACGATCGATGCGCCATAGCTCATTCAGATTCGCACTACCTGGCAGTGATGGCTGTATCGATATATGCTCTTTACTTTGCACTCGAAGAGGCCGAGACGTTACAAGAGATAACATGTTATGGTTAATCTCAACCTTTTCGATCGTGGCACGACCAGTAACCATCAAGCCATCGTTGCGAGAAAGAACAACTCGATCTCCAGGACTAAATTTAGACAGGGAGCACTGCTCATTGGAACTATCCGAGACTATAAACTCATGAAACCATTCATCTTCATTCACAATGTTTCCAGGTGATACACCGGTGAAAGAGTCTCGTCGTGGCGTACCATCTTCCGGAGTCAACGAGATTTGTTTTTGTATATTATGATGAATCAATTTTAATCCATTCACGGCAATCCCACCTTTTCTGGAACAGACTACTTCAACATCCATCCATGGCGTCGCTCTCTTACCATGCGAAGCGCTCGATTCAAGGTCGACAAGTCGGATCCATTTATTCAACCACTCTGAATGAGATTTTGTGATATGATCTGTGCTTGCGGCGAAGATCTGTAATCCAGAAGTCTGCTCGTTCCCAGATTCAAGAGATTTGTGCAACGTAAAGCAACTTTCACGTTGAAAGCATCGTTCACACCAACTACTCGGCGACATATTCGGAAGGATTCCAGAAGCTAACTTACTATGGACCTGTGGAAGGTGCGTTCTCTCAATCAAATTCTCAGCTGGATACAGAAATCTATTTTGATCAAGAGAAGCTTCGTCATCATCTCGCGGCTGCAACGCCGAAGCTAAACGATTTCGCTGATGCATAAGAAATGCAATTTCCAGGTTTGTCCTTTCGATCACGGTTGTTTTCCCTTCCTCATTTTGATCATCGTTCGTGTAGTGCAATACACCGAACGGAGAAGCGCCTTGATTTTGAAAATATCTCTCACCAATCATCAACGTGTATAATAAAACTTGAGCTCCGTGTTCAACAACATCCTTCCACTTGCCGGTCTTAAGCTCTACTGGAACAACTTTAACATCAGTCGATTGCTTACCAGTCCTTATTCTTGCTTCAGCAATTGCGTCTATTTGCCCCTTCAAACCTAATCTCGGAGCCCAAATTATTTCCTCAATATCCACGATCTCTGAAACTTCTAAAACATTCGAATTACTCGCTCCATTCTTGCGGACTTCTACGTGCACGCCTCCACAGGGCTGATTAAATCGACGCGCGTTTTCTTCTCTCATATTTGCTATCTGGTAGTCATTTCCATTCGCACTACTCATCTTCGAACCGAGATCTCTTGCCATTATTCTGGCCTTGCGAGATAATGCCGTCAATTTTTTGGACCATTTTTCGACACCTGAGATGACATTTCTAGCGTGCTCGATAAAATTGTCAACTGTTTTGTTGATGGCGTATAGATCTAGGGCACTTTTGCGAGCCAATCCAACGATAAAATCCTCCATACAATTTTCGTTCATCCCTGCGAAATTGTTTGACATAGCACTAGAGCCTGAATTTATCAAAGACTTTTCGGCGAGTTCGTGCAGTAGAGTTCCGAATGTAGCAGCTTCAGATGCATCTCCACCGGGACCATCACCGATGACAGTATTTATAAAAGCTTTTCTTAAACATTGAAAGGATCCTCCAAGCATGGTTGCAGACAGTAAAAGCTCGGGATGAAGAACTAAGATAAGGCCATTTGTAGCAGTGATTTCACAGTTTCCAGAAATCTCGTTTCCTTTGCTTATTGAATGGACACGAATGAGGTCATTCACTTGGACTTGAATATCTACCCAATGATCTTTCAAAGTTATAATCTTTGGCACCACCATATTACTAGACTTAAGACATGCAACAACATGTAAATGTAAAACGTTGTCATCTTTCTGTATGCGGATGATTCTTTGTGCAGCGATACGTGCGCCTTGCGAATCAATTCTCTCGAGCTTTTTCATAATCTTTTCCTGAACGTTCATATCTGATGAATCCATTTTCAATGCATTCGCGACTCGAGATACGTTTGTCGTACAATTTTCTAATGTTGTTTTTTCAACAACGGCGGCGGTGGTGTCAGTTTTCAAATATATATCATGATTTTCGATACTTTCATCATCTTCCTCATCATCCCATTCTGCGATGAACTCCTTTGGCGGAGATATCTTGGAAGTGTGATCTTCCTCGACGGGAATCGGTGGTGCTCCTCTAGGGTTTTCTTTTCTTTTCTTGTTGTTACTATCAATCGATCGTCTATCTTTCTTTATCGTTCTTACGTTATCATGAACAAAAAGCTGTTCGTCTGCGCTCCCCCAACTTAGTGAAGGCGCCGGAAACGATACACGCAGTTCAACTTTCTTTTCCTCCTCTCTCTTCTTCTTTTTTTCTTTCGAATCTGGTCCAAACTCTCGCGCCAAGGTTGTCGAAGGAGCTTTATCAAGCGCAACGGGGAATTCACCACGTACTTTGTTTCTATTGTTCTCTCCAAGATCACCGTGAGCTTCAACTTTACACCGCTGCTGCTCCTGCTCGACGACGACAACCTTGTCGGAAACCGTAGTCTTCGTTTCCATATTCAATCCGCTATTACTCTTGCCCTCTTTTTGTCTGCTGTTTGTGCAGAGTAATCGATCGAGTGCAGAAGTTGCATTCTTCTTCTGCCGAGGAGACGAGCGTATTGGCTGAGATCTTTCAGATTGTGATGTAACATATTTTGAACTCGCTGCGAAACCATAGGAGATTTTCTCGCTCTTCTCCACGGCTTGAGTGAGAGATATGAAATCACCTCCTGAACAACCATCGAGTGGTCCGTCGTTCGCTTCGGACGTGCGAACATCGCCAGCGTTCCTCGACATCGCCGCATTATCATCGCGTAAAACGTTAAGCGACGACTTCCGTCCTCGCGTATCCTCCTCACTCATAACGTTTTCCGCTTCGTGTTCTTCTTCTCTTTTTTTTTTCAAAAATGTGTTTTAGGCACCACCCCAAAAAGAAATGAACGGCAAGTGAACGATTATTCTTTTTGTTCGGTCACGCACGACGAGGTAAAGCGTGGTTTCTTTCTATTCTATTCTATTCTATTCTATTCTCTCTCTCTCTCTGTCTCTTTACGACGCGCGCCCCGCTTTTCTCTTTTAGCGGTGGATACCCCTGCGCGCGCTTGCTCTCGGAGTGTTGTCTCGCGAAAAAAACTCACCATTTTTTTTCAAAGAAAATTTTAGGGACTCTTGAATTCTGCCGACGGGCCGAAAAAGAGAACAAAACAAAGAAGCTCTGGATTAAGCCGCGCCTATAATCTTCCCCACAACCTGTGTTTGTCTCGCACAGGAAAAGTTGTCCTTCTCTGTAGCGAGTGAGAGCCAACGCGCGCGTCTCGAATAAGATTCTGATAAATAGAAAGAGAGAAGGAAACTGTCGGTATACTGCTCGCGCGTGGTCGGGTTATAGTTGGTGCAACAATAGGAGATTTCTTCGCGCACGCACACAACACGAAAAGGAGGAGAGAGAGAGGAGAGAAATTTTCGTAAAAAGTCATAGTGGCGTAATAGTTTAAAATGCGAAAGGTAGCAGGTTCACCGTCCTCTGCTGGAGCGGTGGCGGTGAAATCCACGCTACACGATGCAAAAAACGCGGTTGGTTGGGGAAAGTATCACTGGGTACTCTTCTTAATCACAGGGTTCTGCCTCATGGCTGAATCCGTAGAGGTGAACCTGTTAGCTTTCATGACCATCGATGCTGCTAAGGAGTGGCATTTGAATCCAGTTCAAGCGAGCTCTATTGCAGCTTCTGTCTTTGCGGGAGAAATTGCTGGTTGCTCTGCGTTTGGACTATTCGGCGATAGATTTGGTAGGAAGCCTGCTTTCATCTTATCGATCGCGTTGATTGCGGGTTTCGGAGTTGCTTCTTCCTTTTCGCCAAACGTGTACGTCCTCGTCTGCATGCGCTTCTTAGTCGGCGTTGGTATCGGAGGTTTTTCAGTGCCTTACGATTTGCTCGCGGAGATTTGTCCAGATAAAATTCGTGGGCAGGTGTTGATGTCAATTTGGGTGTGGTTCGCTATTGGCGGTATCTTAATCACTGAGCTAGCTTATTTTGTTCTCGATTCGCGAGGTTGGCGGTATCTAACTCTGCTAGCATCTGTACCACCAGTTCTTTCGCTATTATTTCTTGGGTTTCTCGACGAGTCTCCTTCCTGGCTACTCGCTAAAGGTAGAACAGAAGAAGCGGAGGCTATTATGGATAAGATTGCCAGTACAAACAAATTAGAGATGAAATCATTCAAGTTGGAAGATGAAGAAGAACATCACGCGAGCGTGAAAGATTTATTCAAGCCAAAATATCTTCTTGCAACGGTTTGCGTTTGGCTTACTTCTTTTGCGCAAACGTTTTGTTATTACGGAATAATCTTATTTCTTCCAAGAGTATTGCACGTACCAAAGTCTGAAATGTTTCCGTTCAAAGAACTTATATATTCGTGTCTGGGAGAGATTGGTGGAACCATTATAGGAGTTTTCATGGTTGAATATATGCCGCGTGGAAAGGTTTGTACGGTTTCATTTATTGTATTTGGTGTGGCGCTGCCGCTTCTAGTTGAACCAAATGTACCATTACCTTTAGTATTTGCTATGATTGCCCGGGCGGCTGCGCCAATATCTGGATCAGCGTCATGGCTCCTTAGTGCAGAGGCATATCCAGTAGAGATTCGCGCAACGGGACACTCTTACGGTAACATGATTGCACGTCTAGGTGCATTTATAACGACGTATTGGGGAGGTGCTCAGCTGTCAGCCAGTACTTTAGCTTATGGTTACACGGCTATATCTATAGTTGGAGCTCTAGGGGGTTGGTTCAATCCCAAAGCTGCCATGTTATTGGAATAGTAAAAATAAATACAATTATAGCTTCACCCTCACTAATAAAATCTAAANATACGCTCCTTTTAATTCTCCATCTAAATAATTACACTGGTGGCAACTTCGCACGGCAAGTTGGGCATTCTAATTTCACATCCATCCATCTACTAAGGCAATGCGCGTGAAAAACGTGACCGCAGGGCGCATGCATTTGCATTTCGTTTGGAGACATACTCTCACTCTCACTTTTAAGATTACTAAGACAAATAGAACAATCTCCAAATTTCACGTAACTCTTATGATAATTGTGCACTTCCGGTAGCCATTTAGTTAATTTGAATGTAACAATACGCGGATGAAAATAATGTTGAGCAAATAAAATGAACGCTTGCACGAACACATACAAAGAGACAGATGCGCACAAGACATAATTCGGCTCGTTTCGAGCAAAATTTTTCGGACATCCATAAAAGTATAACGGAACAAAAATTCGAGTTATACTGATTACTCCTACATACATCGGTATGAAGGGTTTCCTCGAATTTGAGTATAAATTCCACAGAATTTGCGGTAGCCAATATGAGGACAACAATAAAACGCAAAATGTCTGAAAGTTTTGCATAACGTAAATCAAGAATGCCCCGCCAAAGAAACCGGCGTAGAATTTCCCATATAAAGTGGAGAGCTCTCTTCGCAAGTCAATCCACGAACTACTATTATTTGAAGCGTTTCGTATTTTCCACACGTGCAACAGTAATCGCATCTCAAATACGGAAAACATCATAAATTCTAGAAAAGCTATGCAGGCAAAAGGTAAGAATATTTCTTCGACCACCATTCCATAGATCAGGTGACCGAGACAGAGGTACGCATCTAATATTGCCTGAAATCCAAGCGATAGTATGGAGAGCTTTGACAGCGAACTTTGCGTATTACCCACATATTCAACTTGTTTCGCCAGGGCATACAACTGAAATAGAACAGTTGCTATTGCAATGTATCCATAGTTGATTGCTTTTGCGTAATATTCTTGCATCTTAAAAGTTGTTGCATTGAGGACAAAATCAAAGCCACAGTTTTCAGAAACTAAAGTCCCCGTGATAACCGCATCGAAAGATGCATCAGGCAAGGCAGTTCTACGAGGTGTGTACTCGTTTTCTCTCATCTCATCGTCGGTTACTTTCGATCTCACTTCAATATTGTCTTCAATATTTTCAAGAAGCGAATATTTTCCTGGTTCGATGAACAACTTAAGAGCAAACTCACATGCAGAAGGATATGCCGTGGTGTTTAACGGTCCCGAAAATAACGAGTTTATTCGTTGTCGACGACGCATTACGTCATAAATTGTTTCTGTATCGTTACTAGCTTCTTTATCTTCGCTTCGTGTCGCATTTGCGTCCTTCCTCCGTGCCGTTTCCCATGCTAAGTCTGAAGCCGAAGTTCTGAGCGCCTCTCTAAAATCTGAATGATAAAAACTCTGTTCGTTTGAATTATCAAGGGATACATGCTCTAGATTTCTACTCTGTCCATGAGCGTGAATTATTCCCGTGGCGTTAAGGTACACTCCGGCGAAATTCACGTGCATGGTAGGAGCCGAAGTCGTTCGCACTAACAAGTCTCCTTCTACCCAGAAACAGTTGTTTTTTGAGTCCTTCTTCTGTTGTCGCATCTGCACCTGTAAAATTCCCTTCGAACCGCTGGCGAAGTATCTCTTATTGGGAATTTCACGCAAAGGCGTGAGGAACGACTTCGTCGATGAAGCGTGCCACGCGCCTTTAAACGTCCCAGAGACATCCTCCGGAAAATTTCTTTTTTTATTCAACAATGTTTCCTTTTCTTCTTCTCCGTTTGCGATTGCTTCGAGTTCCTCCGCGCGAACTACGAAAATGACGAAGAAAAAGACGAAGAAAGAAACGATGATTCGAGTACAGAGGAGGCACCGCCGCGTCCACATGCTCAAATATTCCCTCCTCCTCCTTCTCCTTCCACCTTCTCACCTCATGATTTTGTGAGCCGGAGAGAAAAGTGGAGAGAGAGACAAAAGAAGAAAAAAGAAAACCGAGATATAAAAAGCAATAATACACGCGTTGTTGGTGAGATGATGAATAAAATGCTTTTCGTTATTTCAACCAAACGTTAGCTTATCTATGTGATGTGTGTTATTTATTAGCATGTATATAAAGGTATATCTCAATCAAGTTAAAGCCCGTTATCTTTCTGAAACTTTTGAATGGAATCTAAAACCATGAGCGTAATCATGGCGTGCGGGGCGATTCGCACATAGTACGTGGGAAAGCCGGTGTAAAATTTCAGCGGACCACCTTCGGCAAACGTCTTCATCGCGCAATCCGCCATACCAGAATATGGGAATTTACCCGTCACTGGATCAACTTTCTGCTTTTGTAACATCGTCTTAACGTAATCAAAAGGTAACGAAAAGAAGGAGGCAAAGAAACCAGAGATGGATGATGCGATGAATGTCTTCGGAAAGCCGGTGAAGCCTTGCTCAGCTAACATCTCTTTCGCTTGGTCGTTAGAGGCAAGCATACCCATATTGAGAGCCATTGCACGAATAGCGGTGGTGCTCGCACCAGTGAATAAACCTCCAACGCCTTCGTTCTTGACGATGTCGCTCAAAGCGTGAACAACACCAGTGTAATTTCTTCTTTGATCGACAGGTAATGTTTTATCCGCTTGCATACGAATCAATGATAAATCTGCAGGTGAACCAAAGATGGCACCTAAACCACCGGCCGCTAAACCAGCTCCGGCTTTTTGCGCGAGCGGCAAAGCCTCCCCGTTGTTTTGTTTTTTCAGGTAATCCACGAGCTCAGCGTGGATACCAAGACGAGCCGTCGTGTACGTCGCTTGACGCAACAGACCGGCAGACAAACCGGTGTAAAGGGCACCAAAACCATCGTTTTTGATGATCCCGGCGGCAACACCGATAGGTCCCCCAGAAGCGCCGAGTTGTAATCGAACTTTGACGATATCGATCGGCTGAATCACGCACGTCGCGCCCATCCCTGAGAGACCACCGTTCATGAATGGCTTCACGGCTTTCCAGACGGGGTTATCCGCCATAGTTGTAGTTGTCGTCATCTGATCTACTTGTATCTGTCTCTGTTTGTGCGAGTGTGTGATAGAACTTCTACTTTCTATGTGCTAGTATTCTAACGAAGATTACTCTCGCTTTTTCTTTTTTATGTGTATGGGGGTTGCCCTCTCCGCCGCCTCTTCGTTCAAAAATTCTCTGTTTTTTCTCAACTTTTGCTGCTCTGTTTTTTCATTCCTCGGCCGTCCAAATATTCCACACAACACACATTCCGCTTCTCGCAGAAAAGTCCTCATCATAAAAAGAAAAAAGAAGAAGAAGAAGAAACAGAGGAAGAAGTTAAAGAAGAAGAAGAAACAGAGGAAAAGTGAATAAGGAAAAGTTACAACGACGCAATCATGGTGCTCAACGATCTTGGGAGTAAGTTAGCGAACGCTTTGAGCTCGTTGAGTAAGCACACCGTCATAGATGAGGAGATTATGGAAGATGTCTTGAAGGAAATTACAAAAGCTTTACTGTCCGCAGACGTAAACGTCCAGTACGTCGTTCAGATGAAGAAAAATATCGTGAAAGCTGTAGATATCGATGATCTCGCCGGCGGCATCAACGCGAAGAAGATGTTGGAAAAAGCTGTGTTCAACGAGCTGTGTAATATGCTTGACGGGGGCGACGCAAAATCGGAAGTGAAGGCAAAGTTTGTTCCCAAGAAAGGAAAACCAAACGTCGTGATGTTCGTGGGTTTACAAGGTTGCGGTAAGACAACAACGTGCACAAAGTATGCGAGTTATTACGCTCGGAAAGGATTTAAGCCAGCATTAGTTTGCGCAGATACGTTTCGTGCGGGTGCTTTTGATCAGTTGAAGCAGAATGCGACAAAAGCTAAAATTCCTTTTTATGGCTCGTATACCGAGTCAGACCCAGCAAAAATAGCAGCCGAAGGCGTGCAAAGATTCAAGGAAGAAAAGTTTGATTTAATCATAGTAGATACGTCGGGTAGACATAAGCAGTCCGAGGCTCTTTTTGAAGAGATGCGAGCTGTAGACGAGGCCGTAAATCCAACAATGACTATATACACGATGGATTCCTCCATGGGTCAAATGGCGAAAGATCAGGCGGAGGCTTTCAAATCNGCAGTCGATGTTGGTGCGGTGATCATGACGAAGACGGATGGCCATTCGAAAGGCGGGGGTGCAATCGCGGCAGTAGCGGCCACTAAATCTCCTATTATTTTTGTTGGTACTGGCGAACATCTTGAGGACATCGAAGCGTTTGATACACAACCTTTTGTTTCGCGCTTACTTGGACTTGGTGATTGGCAAGGTTTAATGGAAAAGTTATCTGACGTGGTCCCCGAAGACCAAGGGCAGAAATTAGTCGACGGCATTACCTCTGGGCAGTTCACGATGCGTTTGTTGTACGAGCAGTTTCAAAATATAACGAAGATGGGACCAATGTCTCAAGTCATGTCGATGATTCCCGGAATGGCAGATGCGCTACCGCAAGGTTCTGAGAGAGCTGGCCAGGCTAAAATTAAACGAATGTTGTGTTTGATGGATTCTATGTCAGATACGGAGCTAGACACCTGCAATATGAAAATATTAACGGACAAGAAGCGCATGATTCGTATTGCTCGAGGCGCTGGGAAAACTCCACAGGCATACATAGAGTTGCTAGAAGAATTTAAGCGGTTGGCTAAAATGATGAAGGGGATGAAGGGGATGAAAATGCCAAAAGAAGGTTCACGGGGTCGAGGAGGAGGACATGGACAACAGCAAGCTATGCAGCAGCAGATGTCACAAATGATGTCAGCGTTACCCCCGCAAATGCGCAACATGTTCGGTGGCGAAAAAGGGTTGATGAGTATGATGCAGCAGATGGAGAAGGATCCTTCTATGATGAATAAGATGATGGGTATGATGGGCAACAAAAGATGAGAAATTAAAAGCAGCACCCAGAGAACCGCACGAACTTTGACCACGTAGAGCGCATATTTTTGATATCGTTGAGAATACCACCACGTAGTCGCGTAGTATTAGTATTATAATATAATAAATGGAACAGTACCTCCTACACGTGCATCGTGTAGTGTAATAACTTTACTTTTAAGAAAGAGAAATATAGCGCGTTTTCCTGAACTCTCGCCTGGCGTCGCTGAGTGAGTTGTCTACAAATCTCATTTTCAGTTGGGGCCAGACTTCACAAAATATGCTGCGTCGCGCAGTTTTGCACAGTTTGAGGGCAAATACAATCCCAAATTTGAGATGTTTTGCCTCCTCTACGTCGACTCACGGGGCGGACGTCTCCGAGATACAAGACGTTAAGGAGTTGGAGAAACTCATAGGAGTTGAATCTGAGAGGAAAGCAATAATCATAGATTTNTATGCGAACTGGTGTAACCCCTGTAAAATATTAACGCCGCGTTTAGTGAAAGCTCTGGAAGGAAAATCTCGAAGTATTAANATGGNGAAAGTTGATGTAGATTTGTTTCCGAATATCGCGGAAGCTTTAAAAGTCAGTTCGCTCCCGACAGTGATGCTTTTTCATAAGAGCACGCTCGTCGAACAGTTCGCAGGCGTGATAAACGAAGACGAGTGCGAAAAGTTTATCCAGCGAGCGGCTGAAAGAGTGCATGCACACACACAAGACGAAAATCACGAGGATAGTAAGTTTCTGGAAGACGAGGAAGCTCAGAGCACCTCGGAGGTGGTTGATCTCGCATCCATCCATTCAAAGGTTGAAGTCGCCTTACAAGGCTTGGCAGAAGGAAGTTCCGCGAGTTCTGCGACGCAAAGAGCTGCTCTCATCGCTTTCACAAATTCCGAAGCTTCTATGCGGTCGGCTCCTGCATTTCTACAGGCTGAAATATACAGTGCTTTGGCGATGATTGAGCTGAACGAAAACAAAGCTTCCCTTGAAAGTGTTGAATCATTGGTGAACGCTGCGGAGCAAATATCAGCAGAAGCAAAGAAGGAAGGAATTGGAGCACCTCAAGTATCATTCCCTGCCATCGCAGCTCGCGCTCGCTTGAAACTTAGAATTCGTGCGAATGAACATAATATAACATTTGAAGACCATGCGAAATGCATATTTGAATACGAAGAAGGCAAAGCGAAGTCTTTCGAGCNGAGTTTAAGAGCGGTATTAGCTTCTGTAGTAGTATCAGATTGGGAGAGAGCATGCAACTTTTCGCTCGATTTACTCAAATCAAAAAGCGACATCCATGGGAAAGAGGATTTGAAAACACTCGGTCGAGAAATATGCGTTGAGGTCATCGATTCCATAAATTTTGGTGCGACTTCCGCCTTAGCAGAAAGAACGCGAAGGCGTCTCGCTTCTATTCTTTTTGCTTGATAAGAAAGTGCAAATAAGATACCGTTGTAGTAGAAATAGAATAGATACAGGAATAGGNACCAGGTACGAAAAAAATACAGCTTCCGCTCTTAAAATTACAATTTTTCTATTGCCGTTTTGACGATTTCAACGGCAGATGGTCTCATGTTTGGGTTTCTATGCAGACACATGATTATTAAATTCCGTAAAGCGAGACTCCTCTCCCTCGGAATTGAATCTTTTTCTTCTCTTGAAGTGCATTCGCGGAATTTCCTTCCAGTTGCGACTTCATACAACATAGCACCGAACGAAAAAATATCACACGAAGGTTTTGGTTTCGCATCAGCATTCAAATTCAGCAANTCTGGAGCTACGTATCCTCCATCACCATCTTCAACGCGCCACGCGTGACCAGGTGCCCATGCTAAGCCAAAATCGCCTATTTTGAATGTTCCCTGACGATCAATGAAAATATTCTCTGGTTTCAAATCTAAGTGAAGGACTGCGTGCGAATGGATATGTTTCAATCCACTCCCAACCTCATAAATTAAACGCCATATATCGCGTTCTTCTAATACAACGCCTGGTCTTAATCGCTGCAAAACAGTGCCGAGCGAGCCACACTCACAATATTCAAATTGGATGCAGAATAGGCGCTCCTGCTGCCATCCTCGGAATACTTTCACCACGTTCTCGTGTTCCGGTAAATTCGCCACCGCCTCGAGCTCTCTCATCGCGGATCTTCGATCTGAATCGCTCGTGAAGGGCTTGTGCCGTTTTTTTACGACGAAAGGTTCTCCCGTTTCCAGACCGGTCACGAGCCATACTTCCGCGTTTACGGTTCTACTTAATCTGCGTTCGTAACGAAAGTGGGCATCGAAGCGAAAGTTCGAAGGCAAGGAGTTTGATTTTTGACGTCTCAGATTCGTAACAGCTAACAACTTTGTTTCGTTTAAAGAGTTCATGCGCATTAAGCCATCCTCTGGCTTCACTTCCTCTTCATCAGGAAAACTTGGTCGGTGCATAACTGGACGAATTAAGGGAGGAGGCTCTCTCTCCTCCTGGGAGTTTTTGAATAACGTGGACACTGGCGTAGGAGAACGTGGAGAGATCAAATCTTCTTCCTCATTCTCTCCTCCAACCCTCCTTCTCGTCGTCGCATTCTTCTCACTCGTCTTATTCTGTTTCTCCGTGGAGACGCTCAGATCCGGTGTTAGTAAAACAGAAACCGGAGAAAATTGCAAAGAAGATTTCTTCCTCGAATTCTTATTCACCATCATCGTCGGCGTGTTCGTCTCCCCCCCCTCTTCGCCACCACTTTCTCGTAAGGACGTCATTCGCAAGCGCGTCATTATCGGGGTCAGACTGTTATTATTACTCATCACCTCTCGATTTTCATCGCACGCTTTTCTTGGCGGGCACAAAAGGAAAGTGATGTATGAGGGCACCCTTTTCAATGAAAGATGTTTTGTTTTTGAATTTTTTTCTGCCTTTTCGCTCTTCTTCTTTCGCAATTTTTTCGCTTCTTTTAAAAAGAGGGGACCGAGCGA
>JGI24540J26637_10000389_pt1 | contig 18105 bp, 20 predicted proteins | sample NorSeaMetagenome_FD_26637 | JGI IMG/M metagenome (IMG submission 26637)
TAGTACCATTTACTGAAAATTTGACATGAGAATCGAATTTTAAGTCTTTTCCTATTTCTAGATTTTCAACTGAAAGGGTATTTCCACCGAATTGCTTTCCAGAAAATGTAAGGATTTTATCATTATCACTACAAATAGCTTCGTTATTACAATTAGTAATTACTGTATTGTATGTAGTCCCTTCAATTTTCCCTTTTTTTAACCAACCAATAGTAACGTCTTGATCAATAATAACTTTATCAGATTTGATGACAACTACAGCATTTGCAGCACTAGGTTTTCCATTTGCCCAGTTACCTGCATCAGACCAAAGGTGATTTCCAGTACCATTTGTGAAATTTTTTTGACCAAATGCAGTAGAGGAGACAAATAAAAAAGTTAGTATAAAGAATAGATTTTTCATAATGTGATATGAATTTTAGTTTAAATAATTGATTTCGAAAAAAATATATATATAATTAAAGTTTTAATTATTTAATCCAACAACCTTAACAATATTTATAATTTAATTGACGCAATATAGTTAAAAAATAGTGCTCGTACACAATTTAAATAAAAATATTAATAAGTTATATTTATTTGATTATCAGCGTTTCCTATACGTATTGAGCTATTAAAAAAATAAATAACGATAGTGTTGGTGCACAATTATTAAATTTCTCTGGATATTTACTAAATTTATATTTTATTTTATCTCATGACAATAAATGACATAGCTGCCAAAGCGAAACTTTCCAGAGGAACTGTTGACAGAGTTATTCATAATCGTGGAGGTGTTTCTAAAAAGAACGAAACATTAATAAATTCTTTAATTAAAAAATATGATTTCAAAATAAATCAAGCTGCTAGTTTGTTAGCAAAAACAAAAGAATATAAAATTGTTACTCTAATTCCTGGTAATGAAGATGTCTTTTGGGAATCGCCTGCCCTAGGGGTAGAAAAAGCTAGCTCTAAAATTAAAATGTTTGGATTTAATAGTGATTAATTACAGATTCTCACAAACAGAAGTAAATACTTATTTAAAATCATTTGATAAACTTTTAAATGAAAAGCCAGATGGAATTATTTTGGTTCCCGCATTTAAAAAAGCAACAAAAAGTATTTTGAAAAAAATTGAAGCAGCAAAAATCCCATATATTTTTTTAAACATCAACCTAAATAGCTACAATAATCTTTCCTATGTTGGAGAAGACTCTTATAAAAGTGGATTCCTTGCAGGAAAACTTCTACACACATGTCTTGGAGATAAACCAAATTTTCTGACTGTTAAAGTTGCAGCTGAATTTAACAATGAAGCGATACTTAACAGGCTTAAGGGTTTTGATGGATATTTTTTGAAAGAAAAAATCGAAACCACCTCAGTTAGCATTACTTTTCAGTCAGTAAAATCTAAAACCATCGTATCTGAAAAAATCAACACTATTCTTGAACTCAATCCTGAAATTGAAGGGATTTTTGTTCCATCAGGAAAAGTTGGATTAATTGCAAGTTTAGTAAATCGAAAAAATATAAAAATCATTGGATACGATACAACACCACTAAATTTAAAATACCTAAACAATAAAAAAATTACTTTTTTAATTTCACAAAAATCTTTTAATCAAGGATTTGATTCAATAATTTACATGAGAGATTTTATACTAAATAAAATTAATCCTAAAAAAGCAAACCTCTCTCCAATTGAAATTATTACAAAAGAAAATTTAGAATTTTCTAAACAGAACACTATCGAATCTTAAAAAAATTTCTTAACTAAAGTTTATTCTTACCAAGAAAGTAACCAATATTTCATTTTAATTTCCCAACCTGGCATGTAACTTCTAGAATAACTTTTTGCAGACATAGTACTCAACTATAAGGGAATCGTTAAACCAACAAAACCAATTGTAGTCTTTTTAATAAATTCCCTTTTTTTATTCATTTTATTACAATTATTTAATTTTTATGTTCTTAAACATAACTTAAACTCCGTGATTCTGTAATAAAATATGGCCTTAGGTCGCTTGTCCGAAATTTTCCTAAACAGAATATTTACTGTATTTAATTAAAGGCTTAATAATTTGAGAAAATCTGGCAACCTTTTTTATTATAAACTAGATCGGTTGCCTAGTTCGATAATATCCATGTTTTCTATTTTTTCCTGATTGATTTCGAATCGGATCATGGTTCTTTTTTTATGGAATCCATGTCTCCCAGCAGCTCCTGGGTTCATGAATAAAACGCGGTTGGTTTTGTCGTATTCTACCTTTAAAATATGGGAATGTCCACAAATAAAAATTTTAGGTCTCTCCCGTAAAATTAGTGGCTTGCTTTTTTTATTGTAATAGGGAGGTTTTCCACCAATATGGATCATAGAAACCTTTACCTTTTCACACATGAAAGTGTTGATTTCTTTCATGGTAGATCGAACTACATGGTCGTCAATATTTCCGTAAACAGATCTAACTTTTGTTATTTTTTCAAGCTCGTCAAAAACATCAATTTTTCCAATATCTCCAGCATGCCATATTTCGTCTGCTTGCTTGGCGTATTTAATTATTCCCTTGTCGATGTAACTGTGGGTATCTGATAATAATAGAATTTTTTTCAAATAATTATTTTTTTGACTTTCTTATTAAGGTATATTTGAACTTTTAACAAAAGTAGTATTTCTCTTGCGATATTTATTAGAATTATCTTTTAATGGTGCCAATTATCACGGTTGGCAAATACAACCTAATTCCATTTCTGTGCAAGAAACAATGGAGAAGTGTATCTCCACTATTTTAAATAAAAAAATAAGTATTGTAGGAGCCGGTAGAACCGATACTGGAGTGCATGCTTCTTATTTTTGTGCTCATTTTGATTTGGATTTTAGAATTGAGGATAAATCTGATTTTATCTACAAGTCGAATTCCTTTTTGCCCAGTGATATTGCAATAAAAAACATAAATTTAGTAAAGGAAGATTTCCACGCTAGATTTGATGCCCTAAGTAGAACTTACCAATACAAGTTAAATACAGCTAAAAATCCTTTTTTAGTAAATGATTCCTATTACCTGAAAAAAGATATTGATTTTTGTAAAATGAATTTAGCTGCTTTAAAGCTTTTTGATTACACCGATTTTAAATGTTTTTCTAAATCCAATACCGACGTTCATACTTTTGATTGTGATATTAAAAATGCCAGCTGGTCCTTTAAAGAAAACCACTGGGTTTTTGAAATATCAGCAAATCGTTTTTTAAGAAATATGGTTAGAGCCATAGTCGGGACTTTAATAGAAATAGGGGAGGGTAAACATGAAATTTCCCACCTCGATATGGTAATAAAAAGTAAAAATAGAGAAGTGGCAGGCTATTCAGTACCTGCACAAGGTTTATATTTGACCAATATTATTTATCCTAAAAATTCTTTATTAGATGAGTAAAAACTCAAATCTTCTTGATGTTCAGCTTTTTAAAAGGTTATTGGGTTATGTGCTAGTATACCGAACTACCTTTATTTTTGTGGCTATAGCAGCGATTCTAATTTCTATTTTTTCAACTCTTACTCCTTACCTAATAAAAATTGCAGTTGACGATTACTTGTCTCTTGGGAGATACGATGATTTTATTTACGTAATATGTTTTATGCTTTTGAATCTTGTTTTGACCGTTATTTTCATGTTTCTCTTTAGTTATTACGCGAATCTCCTTGGTCAGAATGTGGTTTATGATCTTAGAGTAAAACTTTTTAGACATATTCTAGATTTTAAAATGGCATATTTTGATAAATCTTCTGTTGGAAGATTGGTCACTAGAGCTGTCAATGACATGGAAACTATTGCTAGTATTTTCAGTCAAGGTCTTTTTATGATTGTTGCAGACTTGTTACAAATGCTTTTAGTTATCATAGTAATGCTAGTGTTGAGTTGGAAGCTTAGCATGACAATTTTTTTAGTTTTGCCCTTTATTTTATTCGCAACTAGGAAGTTTCAAAAATCGATGAAAGTTGCTTTTAATGAGGTTAGATCAGAAGTTGCTAATTTAAATTCCTTTGTTCAAGAAAGATTGACAGGAATGAAAATAGTACAGCTTTTCAATAGAGAAGAAATTGAATATGAAAACTTTGAAAAAATTAATGAAAAGCATAAAAAAGCATGGCTAAAAACGGTATGGTATAACTCCATTTTTTTTCCAATAGCAGAACTCTCTACCTCTATTACAGTTGGATTAATTGTTTGGTTTGGTGGAATGAATGTAATTTTAGAAGACACAGAAATTACCCTAGGAATTATATTTCTTTTTATTCAACTTTCCCAAATGCTTTTTCGTCCCCTTAGGCAAATTGCTGATAAGTTCAACACTCTTCAAATGGGGATGGTAGCTGCCAATAGAGTGTTTAAAATAATAGATACAGACAGTAAGATTCCAAATAAAGGAAAATTATCTGCAGATTCTTTAAAGGGTAATATTGAATTTAAAAACATAGGTTTTTCATATGTGAAGGGAGAGGATGTTTTGAAAGATATTTCCTTTCACGTTAAAAGTGGTGAAAAAGTAGCTATAGTAGGAGCTACTGGTTCAGGAAAAACAACGATTGTTAACCTGTTGACTCGTTTTTATGATACCCAGCAAGGATCGATAGAGATTGATAAAATGGATATAAAAGAAATAGATATTTTTTCTCTAAGATCTAAAATTGCTCTAGTTCTTCAAGACGTATTTTTGTTTGCAGACTCCCTATTGAACAACATTACCCTTTGGAACAAAACTATCTCATTTGATGATGTTATTAGTGCAGCTAAAAAAATGGGAATTCATGATTTTATAATGTCTCTTCCCAATGGATATAATTACAATGTTAAAGAAAGAGGAGTCATGCTATCCCAAGGACAAAGACAGCTGATTTCTTTTTTAAGAGCTTACTTAAAAAACCCCTCTGTTTTGATTTTAGACGAGGCGACTTCTTCCATTGATTCCAATTCAGAAGAATTGATTCAAAGTGCTATTTTAAAAATTACAGAGAATAAAACCTCTATAATTATCGCACATAGACTCTCTACTATTTTAAACTCTGATAAAATTTTAGTGATGGACAAGGGAGTTTTGGTAGAATCTGGTTCTCACAAAGAGCTAATAAAAAAAGAGAATGGTTATTACAAGAATCTATACGAGATTCAATTTAAAAAATCGGAGTCTATACTAGCTCAGCCTCTATCATAGTCTGAAGGGTTTCACTATTTTTATGAGCGAATATCTCTCCATTTTTAATGAAAGTAATTTTTCCTTTTTCCTCAGATATTACAATAGCTATTGCATCGGTTTTTTCAGTAATTCCAAATGCAGCTCTGTGTCTTAATCCAAGTTGGGAATCAATATTTTTATTTTCAGAAACAGGTAAAATAACCCTAGTGGCAGTGATGAAATTACCATCAATAATAACAGCACCATCATGAAGAGGGCTGTTCTTGTAGAAGATACTCTCAATAATTGGAGAAGAGATTTCTAGATATAAATTGTCTCCTGTGTTTTTTATAAAATCTAAACTGTTGTTTCTTTCTATAACAAACAAAGCACCGGTCTTGCTTTTAGCTAGTTTTTCACAGCTTTTTAAAAATTCTTCAATATTCATCTGGCTAACTTCCCTAGAGGGTTTGAAGATTTTTAAGTATTTGAAGTATATTTTATTATTTGTAAGGTTATTAGATCCTAGCATTAAAAGAAACTTTCTGATTTCTTGCTGGAAGACTACTATGAGTGCAAAAACTCCAACGCTAATAAATTGCCCCAATAAATTACTTAAGATATTCATCTCAAGAATATCAGTTAATTTCCAAATTAAATAAATTATGACAATTCCAATTAATATATTAATTGCAGCGGTTCCTTTTACTAATTTATAAATGTAGTAGACTAAAATTCCTACTAGAATAATATCGATTACATCAATGAAATCTGGTAATAAAAAATCTAGTTTATCCAATGGTTATAGAATTTCTATAAAAGTAATTAAAAATGAATTAAGTGGTTTTTTTTAGGAAATTTGTTAATTCCACTACCTCTTTTGCCTCTTTAACATCGTGAACACGAAGAATATTTGCTCCTGAAAGAACAGAAACAGTATGTAGGCAAGTAGTGCCGTTCAAGGCATTCTCTGGTTTGGTGTCTAAGAGTTTGTATATCATCGATTTTCTTGAAATACCAACCAAAATAGGGCAGTCCAGTTTTTTGAAAAAAGATAAATTATTTAATATCTCATAATTATGCTCTAAAGTTTTTCCAAATCCAAATCCCGGATCAATGATAACATCCATTATTCCCGCTTCTCTTGCAAAAAATATTTTTTCAGAAAGATTTTTTACTATCTCGTTTACTACATTTTTATATGTAGGTTTATCTTGCATGTTCTGTGGGTTTCCTTTCATATGCATAAGGATGTAGGGAACATTTAATTGCGCAACACATTTAAACATATCGGAATCTAATTCNCCTGCAGANATNTCGTTGACNATGGAGGCTCCGCTATCCACAGCTTTTTTAGCCACCTCACTTCTAAAAGTATCCACCGAAATAATGGTGTCACTAAATTTATTTTTTATCAATTCAATAACAGGAACTACTCTTTTAATTTCCTCTTGTAACTTAACTGGATTTGCACCAGGTTTAGAACTATATCCTCCTACATCAATTAGATCAGCTCCATCCTTTATCATTTTCTCCACCTGATCTAAAACTTTTTTATCAGAATTAAATTTGCCTCCGTCGTAAAATGAATCAGGTGTGATATTTAAAATACCCATTATTTTGGGTGATGATAAATCCATTAATTTTCCTTTTAAGTTGATTGTCATTTTGATTATAAATTTTTTAATAACTTTTACAAAACTAAACTACCTATTTAAATTTTTTCAACGAAATTTACATAAAAATTCTATTGGCTATCAAAACATCAAATCAATACGACCAAGTTACTTCTCGTTGTAGAGATCTTTTTTTAAAGAAGATGAAAGATTATGGTAGCGCCTGGAGGATTCTTAGACTATCTTCTTTGACCGATCAGATTTTTATTAAAGCTCAAAGAATTAGAAGTCTACAAACCAATAAAATTAGAAAAGTGGATGAAGGCCAAGTTTCAGAATTTATAGGCATCATTAATTATTCTATTATGTCTTTAATTCAAATGGAGAAAGGTGTAGTGGAATCTCCTGATTTGGATTTAGATTCTGCTCTAAGTTTATATGACATCCATTTATCGGAGACAAAAACTTTAATGGAAAATAAAAATCACGACTACGGGGAAGCATGGAGAGAAATGCGCGTGAGTTCCTTGACTGATTTAATTCTTCAAAAAATTTTAAGAATAAAGCAAATTGAAGACAACAAAGGGAAAACTCTTGTTAGCGAGGGAATTGATGCGAATTATCAAGACATGATTAATTACTCTGTTTTTGCTTTGATTCATCTAGAAGAAAAATAACTTTATTATGTATTGGATATTAAGGAAACTATCTAATATGTTTTTAACTCTCTTTGGAGTAACGACTATTATATTTTTTCTCTTTAATGTATTGCCTGGTGATCCCGCACAAATGATGTTGGGTCAAAACGAAAATTCGGAGCAACTTCTTATTTTAAAAAAGAAATATGGTTTCGATAAACCAGTTTTTGTGCAATATTTATATTATTTGAATGACTTGTCACCCGTTTCAATTCATTTTAATGACAAAACCAATCTTTCGTTTTTAAAAAAGAACAAGTACAATTATATAAATGTTTTATCCCTTGAAAATTCTAAAATAGTTTTAAAAACCCCTTATTTAAGAGATTCTTATCAAAAAAATGGGGTTTCAGTAATCGAAATAATTAAAAATACCTTTCCCAACACCGCTATTTTAGCGTTATCNTCCATTATCATAGCCATAATTTTAGGNATGTCTTTAGGGATTTTCTCTGCTTTAAATAAAAACACATGGATTGATTATTCTATTCAGCTTTTAAGTACCCTAGGAATGAGTGTGCCCTCCTTTTTTAGTTCAATTTTATTTGCCTGGTTGTTTGGATATGTATTAAATGATATTACAGGTTTAAACATGACAGGAAGCTTATATGAATTGGATGATTATGGTGAAAATTTAACGGTCAATTTGAAAAACTTGATTTTACCTTCTATTGTTTTGGGTATTAGACCTGTTGCGGTTATCTCGCAGATGATGAGAAATTCTCTCTTAAAAGTATTGTCTCAAAATTATATTAGAACAGCCTACGCAAAGGGATTGTCTAAATTTGAGGTTATTAAAAATCATGCAATTAAAAATTCTTTAAACCCAGTGATTACTGCTTTATCAGGATGGTTTGCAAGCATGTTGGCTGGTTCTGTATTTGTAGAGTATATTTTTGGGTGGAATGGTCTTGGAAAAGAAATAGTGGATTCCCTTAATACTTTGGACGTTCCTGTTTTAATTGGTGCAGTACTAACTATAGCATTTATATTCATTTTGATTAATATCTTTGTGGATATAATTTATTCCTGGTTAGATCCTAAAGTAAAACTTGATTAATAAAAAAAAAATAATGAGAAAAAAAATTGTTGCTGGAAATTGGAAAATGAATAATGATTTCGACCAGACCCTGTCACTGGTTAATGAATTAAAAGAATGTAAAAATTATAAAGATGTAAGTGTGATGATTTCACCTGCTTATCCCTTTTTAAAAACTTCTGTAGATCTTCTTGAAAACTCTTCAATTGAAGTAGTTTCTCAAAATATGCATCAAAAGAAAGAAGGAGCATACACAGGAGAGGTTTCTCCGGGGATGCTAAAAAGTATTGGAGTTTCTAGAACCTTAATTGGGCATTCAGAAAGAAGAGCTTATTTTAATGAAGGAGATGAGGTTTTATTAGAAAAAATAGAATTGGCTTTAAGTAGTGGTTTAAGTATTATTTTCTGTTTTGGGGAAGAGCTGTCAGACAGAAAATCTAATAAACATTTTCAGGTTGTTAAGTCCCAATTAGATAATACTGTTTTAAAAATAGACAAAGACTCATGGGGAAAGATAATTTTAGCTTATGAACCTGTCTGGGCAATTGGAACAGGTGAAACTGCTTCACCCGAACAAGCTCAAGAAATGCATGAGTTTGTAAGAAATTGTGTTTTTGAAAAATACGATAATAGCATTTCAGAAAATATTTCTATTTTATATGGTGGTAGTGTAAAGCCTTCAAATGCAGATGAGATTTTTAGTAAAAAGGATGTAGATGGAGGTTTAATTGGAGGAGCTTCTTTGTCTGCTAAAGATTTTAATTTGATAGTTGAGGCTAACAGCTCACTTTAAATGTATGTAAATTTATGTATTAAATGAGCACTAAAGAAAAAGTATTAGAGGAGGAATCAACCATGATTGAAACGGTTCATGAGAATGAAATTATTCTTCATAATGACGACGTAAACACTTTTGAGCACGTCATTAAAACTCTAATTGAAGTTTGTGATCATTCCGCTGAACAAGCAGAACAATGTTCGCTTATTGTTCACTACAAAGGAAAGTGTGGAGTTAAATCTGGACCTATATCAGATTTGAAGCCTAGATGCACTAAACTTCTTCAAGCGGGATTGAGTGCTGAAATCATTTAAGTTATTATATATTTGCATTCTATGAAAAAAACAATTTTTGTCATCTTTTTATTTATTAGTCAATTGGCATTAACTCAAAACTTTAAACAAATGAAAGAAACTATTCATCAGTTTGAACTTACTGATTTATCTGGAAAGAAGTTTGATATGTCCACTCTTAAAGGAAAGAAAGTTATGGTAGTCAATACAGCTTCTAAATGTGGATTGACCTACCAATATGAAATTTTAGAAAAACTTTATAAAGAAAATAAATCCAAGGATTTTGTTATTGTTGGATTTCCTTCTAACAACTTTTTGTGGCAAGAACCCGGTTCTAACGAGGATATTGCAAAGTTTTGTTTAGAAAACTATGGTGTTTCTTTTCCAATGATGGAAAAGATTTCGGTTAGAGGATCTGCAATGCACCCTCTTTATAAATTTTTAACTGAAAAGGATAAAAATGGGTACAAGGATTCCTCTGTAAAATGGAATTTTCAAAAATATTTGATTGACGAACAGGGTTATTTAGTTAAAATTGTTTCTCCAAGAGTCAAACCAGATGATCCAGTGATTTTGGATTGGATTAAGAGCTAATAGTTATGTCAAAAAAAGGTCTCAATACTAGATGTATTCACGATGGGGAGTTACATGATGAAAAATACAAAGGAGCTGTTTCTCCAATTTATCTTAGTACTGCATATGATTACCTTGAAGTAGAAGACAATAAATACCCCAGGTATTTCAATACACCAAATCAATTAGCTCTCTCAAAAAAAATAGCATCTCTAGAAAATTGTGAAAAAGGATTGGTTTTTGGTTCTGGAATAGCTGCAATTTTTGCCTCTATGTTTTCATTTCTTAAATCAGGTGATCATGTAGTTTTCCAATCTTCTTTGTATGGAGGAACTATTAACTTGATAGTTAAGGAGTTTGAAAAATTCAATATTGAATATACATTTGTTGAGTCTCTAGAAATTATTGACTACATCAATGAAATTAAAAGTAATACTAAAATTATTTATGTTGAAACCCCCAGTAACCCTCTTCTAGAGGTTATTGATTTACAGGGTGTTGCTGATTTAGCAAAACAACACAAATTAATTTCTATAATTGACAATACATTTGCTAGTCCAATTAATCAAAATCCTAGTGATTTTGGAATTGATATAGTTGTTCACAGTGCTACAAAATACCTTAGTGGTCACAGTGATATTTTAGCTGGAGCAATAGCTTCTTCTAAATCCATTATTGATCAAATCATCGACTCTTCTGTGAATTACGGCGGAAACCTTAGTGAACTAACTGTGTGGTTATTAGAAAGAAGCATAAAAACATTAAAGTTAAGAGTGGATGCTCAAAACAATAATGCTTTGAAAATTGCTAATTTTTTACATAAAAATAAAAATATAAGTGCAGTTCATTATCCTGGATTATCTAGTCATCCTCAACATGAGTTGTCAAAAAAACAAATGAAGGGTTTTGGAGGAATGCTTTCTTTTGTATTGAAAAATGAAGAAAAAGCAAATGATTTTACCAGATTATTAAAACTGATTAAACCTGCAATGAGTCTAGGTGGTGTGGAGTCTACAATAACCTCTCCGGCTTTAACTTCTCATGCAAAGATTACTCAACAGCAAAGAAATAAGTTTGGTATTTCAGATGGTATGTTAAGGTTTTCTGTTGGAATTGAAGATTATAATGATTTAGAAAATGATTTAGTTCAAGCTTTCGAAAAATTATGAAAGAAATTAAGTTAGATATTTTAGCTTTTGGAGCTCATCCTGATGATGTTGAACTGGGTTGTGGTGGTACAATTGCTAAAGAAATATCAAACGGTAAAAGTGTGGGTATAATAGATTTAACCAGAGGAGAGTTGGGGACTAGAGGTTCTGCAGAAATTAGAGATTCTGAATCTTCAATTGCCTCCAAAGTTTTAGGAGTTGCTTTAAGAGAAAATTTAAATTTTAAGGATGGATTTTTTTTAAATGACAAATCTCACCAGTTAAAAGTAATTGAGTGTATAAGAAAATACAAACCAGAAATAGTTCTTTGTAATGCACAAGATGACAGACATATTGATCACCCTAAGGGAGCTAGTTTGGTTAGTGATTCATGTTTTTTAAGTGGATTAAAGAAGGTTGAAACAAATGATTTAAATAAAAATCAACTTGCATGGAGACCAAAGGCTGTATACCATTACATTCAATGGAAAAATTCAAATCCTGATTTTTTAGTTGATATTTCTGGATATGTTGACCTAAAACTAGATTCTATAAAAGCCTATAAATCTCAGTTTTTCGATCCCAGTAATAATGAGCCCGAAACACTAATCAGCAAAAAGAATTTTTTGAATGATGTAATCAATCGTTCCGCTGACTTAGGAAGACTAATTGGTGTTGATAACGCAGAAGGATTCACTACAAATAGAGTTATTGGAATAAATAACCTAAACGATATCAAATAAAAGTTTTTTTTATCTAACTAATCTATTAAATTTGCACCTGTTAAATGGTGGTTGTAGCTCAGTTGGTTAGAGCGCCTGATTGTGGTTCAGGAGGTCGGCGGTTCGAGACCGCTCTTCCACCCAAATTTAAACCCTCAAGAAATTGGGGGTTTTTTGTTTTATATTATCCCAGTCAAAAGTCCAGTTGCTAATAGTAAAATCAATACAGCAACTAAAATTCTTATCGATTTTAAAGTCACTTTTTCTAATAGCTTGTTGCCTACTAAAGACCCTAAAATACCTGAGAAAATTGCAAAAACCCCTAAAGCATAATAATCCGATAGATTTATACCGAACAAATTTTTAGCATACACGCTTAGCCTAGTAAAATCAACAAGTGATGAAATCACAACTGTTGTGCTTATGAAAACTCTTTTTTCTAGTCCGAATTTTATTAGGAAAGCACTCCTTAAGGCGCCTTGATTTCCTGTTAGTCCTCCAAAAAAACCACTTAATACCCCCCCAAAGGGAAGACTTTTATTGTCAAATTTTAATTTTCCAAAAAACGGAATTAAATCTATTAGCGCAAAAACAATCAGCAAAAGGGACACTACAAATTTAATTAATGAAACCTCTTTAATATTTCCAAAAAAAATATAAGAATATGCCACGGTATTTCCACTTATTTTAAACAAAAGCAAAGAGCCCACCAAAGCTCCTATAACAGCGGGAATGCCAAACCTTACAAATACTTCTTTATTAATGTATTTACCAACTATAAAGAGCTTAAAAATATTATTAGAAAAATGAACTATTCCTGTTAATGCAATAGCAACCTCAACTGGAAAAAAAACCATCATTACCGGGGTTAATATAGTTCCTAAACCAAATCCAGAAAAAAAAGTAAGAACTGCACCCAAAAAAGTAATTAAAGAAATTATGACTATTTCCATTCNATAAAACTAAAACATATTTTTTTCTTTAAATATTGAGGTTTTGTTTTGAATGTTATAATTTAAATATTTANAAAGGCCTTATACAGATAATAACCTAAAATAATTAAAACACCTAATCCACTAGAAATAGAGTAAAGCACAAGCTTTTTACTTTCAACATTTTGTTTCTGTTTGTATCTTATTATTCTGTGAAGGATATATAGGGTGATAACGATTATTATCTCGTCTGTACTCATACTAAGTTTTAAATATACTTTCTAATTTTAAAGACTCAGAGGGTAAAACTGTTTCAATATCATTTGTATAATCCTTAAGGCTAGTGTAAAATTGGTCTACACTAATATTAAAAGTCTCAAGAAATTTCGCTTTCCAATTATTTTCTGTTGGGTCTTTTAACCAAAAATCTTTTAAAACTAATTGAAAAGCTTCAGATTCCGTTGATCCATTTTTTTGTAACTCTTTTGCAAGAGCTAAAANCATAAAAACAGAGGACGAATANTTNGNATCAACAGTATTNGAGGTGGAATATTTTTCAAAAATTGNTGGAGTATTAATNGCAGATATATCAACTCTATTTTGATCAACTTTAAAATAATTATACGAATAATATTGTTGTATGTAAAGAGATTCAAAGCAAGCCGCACCTCCTTCGGACATCCATTTTAGTTCAATATTTNCATCAAAGAAGTTTTTTGAAANTGACATTTGATAGGCGTGAAAATATTCATGGTCAATTACTGAATATCGATGCATCGAATTAAATTCAAATTCATCATTTGGAATTTCTAAAACCATATACTTATCGTTTACAGCACCACCATTTCCACTTATTGAAGCACCTGATGCATCTCCAATTTTACTTCTGTATGGTTTGTCTACATTACTGTTCCATGCGTAAATAGGTAATTTATAAAAATAATTTGATGGTTTGACAGGTATTAAATTGTCTAAATTTTTCATAATTACGTAAAATTCGCTTATCCAATCCGAGGGTAGGCTTTCATGAATGTTATACTCAAATGTAAATTCAGTTGGGTTTGTAATAGGTATTTCTTCTTCAGAGGAGCTACAAGAAAAAATAAATATAAGTAAAGTAAAGTATAAATTTTTTTTCATCAATTAATTTTTGGTTCTTCTTCTTCTTCTTCTTCTTCTGTCGACGGGGTTGGTGGAATCATTGTAAACAATATTTCATTCCCACCCATTTTGAATATCATTTTTTTTATTATTGTTTTATCAACTTTAATACTTACACCCTTATCGCTAACTGTTTTTGTTTCATAATTAGTCTCGTCAGTTAGAAAATTAAGTTCAAGTCCTGCGGCTGGCATACTGAATTTATTTTTTTCTAATTCCTTCAAAATTTGCGCCTCATCATCTGACCTCCCAATCCAAACCATACCTAATTTCCCTTCTTTTTCAAAAAGCTTGAATTGCATTGGAAATGCATTACTACCATAAACACCTTCAAAAGATTTAATTTCCTCAACTGAGTGAGCGTTAGAATCAGGTTTAGAATCTACAACTATTCTTTCATCTCTATTTGCAATATTCCAAGCTGTGTAAAAAATAAGTTTGGTCCTCATTTCAAGTAAATCAAATTCAATTTTATCAACAGTATCGGTAATCTTATGGTAATCTTCATGAGTTCCTGTAAAATAAAAAATTATAGGAATTCCATTTTTAGCAAAATTATAATGATCACTTCTGTAATAAAATCTATTAGGATCATCTTTGTCATTAAACCTGTAGTCTAAGGTCATGTTTAATGTTTCTTTATTAGTTTGTTCTGAAATGTCATGAAGGTCTTGACTGTCATGATCAGAACCAATTAAATAAATATAATCTCTATTTTTTGCCTCACGAGTTGGATCAATCCTTCCTATCATATCTACATTTAAATTGACTACCGTATTTTCAAGAGGATAAATAGGATCATTATCCGTGTAATATTTAGATCCCAATAGACCTTTTTCTTCGCCTGTTACGTGCAGAAAAACAATGGATCTTTTTGGGCCTTGACCTTTTTTAACTGCTTTTTTAAAAGCTTCTGCAATTTCTAACAGTGCAACTGTTCCGGAACCATCATCGTCAGCCCCATTAAAAATTTCACCAGTATCTTTTTGAATTCCAACATGATCGAGATGTGCAGTAATTACAACATACTCCTCTGGTTTTTCTGAACCCTTAATTATTGCTATTACATTTTCAGTATCAACAGCTTTTCCTTTGCCTCTTCTTGACCTGAGAGTTAAACTCATTGGTTGAAAGTAATCTCCGTCAGGATCACCAGCTTCAACTTTTATTGACTTGTAATAATCTCTAATATAATTAACTGCTTTTTTTTGTCCTTCTTCTCCGGTATCTCTTCCCTCAAATTCGTCAGAAGCATAAATAGTCAAATGTTTTTTTAAATCTTTTTCAGTAATGGTTTTTGCAAACTTTTCTGCTTTTGATAATTGAGAAAAATTAAAATTTATCGTTATTATAGAAATAATAATAATTGATAGTATTTTTTTCATAAATTTTAAATTGAATTGGCAATATATAAAATTAACCACAACTTTTTCATTGCTTTGTTTAGTGATGATTTACTATTTGATTTTATTTAAAATAGAATCCCATAATTTTATTCTCATTTTTAATGCTTTTTCAGAAGNAATTGTTGCTTCTTCCCATTTCACAGGATCGTTTCCACAGAGATTTTGAATCATTTTTAAAGCCATTGGACCATGCTCATCCGCATCAAGCTCAATATGTCTTTCTAAATAATAAATAAGTAGATCTGCTTTTATACTTTTTTCACTTGATAGTTTTTTAACAATTTCAATAAACATATCAGGAATTAAATCTTCTCTTCCAAATGTAAAAACACTTGCAATTACATGATTTTTATTGCTTTTTATAATATCAAAAGTAAAATCCATGAATTCTTTGACTGTACTAGATATTTTTATTTTTTTTACAGTTTCATAATAAGATTTAGAACTTTTTATTTCATTTATAAAACTATTTATCAATGAGGTGTCCCCGCCAATTAGCTTCATGGATTCTAAGTATAATTCAAAATGACTTTTTGGATTACCATCTAAATCAACATCACTTTCTTCTGCCAGCACAATCTCATTTACTAATTTTCCTGAAAAATTATTAGAATTTGGTGTCCAAGGAACATCAGTACATGTTAAATTTATTTGTAATGCTTTAATAAGCGACATAAAATCCCAAACTGCAAAAACATGATCCTCCATAAAAAGTATCAGTTTTTCTTTTGTGTTAAGTGCTTGATATAAAGGATGGGATACGAGTTTAGATCTAGTTTTTTTTAGGTCATTCTCTAACTTTTCAATTTGTGTCATCATATTTATTTTGAGGCCAAAAATAATTCATTTATTTAATATTACATAGCTTGCATTAACACTTATTAATCTTTTGTATTAATTTATGCATATTGAAGTTCTTATAACATTTTTTCTCTCTTCTGTAGCATTGACTTTAAGCCCAGGACCTGATATTGTATATGTGATTTCCCAAAGTTTTAACAGAGGAAAAAGAGCTGCTATTGTCATTTCACTAGGACTAACTACAGGACTTTTATTTCATACATTTTTTGTAGTTATTGGTCTAAGTATTTTGCTTAGTGAAAATCAAAATCTATTTTTTTTACTAAAACTAATTGGTTCTTTTTATTTTATTTATCTCGCTTTCAAAGTTTTTACAAATAGAAACAATAAAATAAAAATTGAATCAAATAAAGTAGAGAATGTTAATTTTTTTAAAAGAGGACTATTGATGAATCTCTTGAACCCAAAAGTTAGTTTGTTTTTTATTGCACTTTTTCCTGGATTTATTTTTCATGATAATTTGAGTTCACAAATTCAGTTTTTAGTTTTAGGTTTAATTTTCTGGATTCAAGCAAATTTAATTTTCATTGCAGTTTCTGTTTTTTCAAATAAATTAAAAGGGTACTTTTTAAATAAAAGTTTTTTCTCTAAAAATGGATTTGTTATTGAAATTTGCATCTATATTTTTATATCCATTTGGATATTAAAATAATAAATAAGCTAACTTTATAACATGTCTTTAATTAAGGTGGTAGAATGTCCAAGAGATGCTATGCAAGGTGTAAAACCCTGGATCCCATCAAAGTATAAAATTGAATACATTCAATCTATTCTTTCTGTTGGTTTTGATGTTGTAGATTTTGGAAGTTTTGTTTCGCCTAGAGCTATCCCTCAGATGAAAGACACACATTATGTTCTAGATCACTTGGATCTTAGTTCGACTAAATCAAAACTTTTAGCTATTGTAGCTAATTTACGTGGAGCACAAGATGCTTGTAGTTTTTCTCAGATTGATTATTTGGGTTATCCTTTTTCTATTTCTGAAAATTTTCAAATGAGAAATACTAATAAAACTATCGAGGAATCTGTTAAAGAGTTGAAATCTATTGTTGAGTTATCGATTAAAAAAAACAAAAAGATAGTAGTGTATCTCTCAATGGGTTTTGGAAATCCTTACGGAGACCCTTGGAATTATGAAATAGTTCAAAAGTGGATAGATCTGTTAAGTAAAATGAATATTGAAATTATTTCTCTTTCTGACACTATTGGTTCTGCTAAAAAAGACGATATAAAACATGTTTTTTCAAAATCTATTGTAGATTATCCACACATTGAATTTGGAGCACATTTCCACACAATGCCAAACCAGTGGTTTGATAAAATTGATAGCGCCTACAGTGCTGGATGTAAAAGGTTTGATTCCGCTATTCAAGGCTTTGGAGGCTGTCCTATGGCAAAAGAAAAACTTACAGGAAACTTCCCTACAGAAAAGTTAATCTCTTATTTTAACTCTAAGAATATAAACCTTAATATAAATTCTTTTCGCTTTGAATCTTGTTATAATGTAGCTACAAAACTTTTTTCAACATTTAAGTAATTGATTATAAATCACATGTGTTTATAGCTTTTGTTTATACCCTATCTTTATTTAGAATAATTAAAAATAAGCTTGTTTTTTATTGATTTGTGTATTATTTTCGCACCATAATTAAAAACAAATAAATTATAATTATTATGAAACTTAAATTTTTACCCATATACTTATTTATTGCATGTGCTTCTTTATTTCTAAC
>JGI24540J26637_10000392_pt1 | contig 18073 bp, 16 predicted proteins | sample NorSeaMetagenome_FD_26637 | JGI IMG/M metagenome (IMG submission 26637)
TCATCGACGATTTGTTGCTTGCGCTCTTCACTCAAGCCCTGTTGGATTTCTGCGAGACGATCTTTTTCTTGTTGCTCTTTAAGTTTGCCTAAATCTGTATCTGGCTTCATTACCAGACGCAGTCGATGTTGATTGTTGAGCAACAGATCACGCGCCAAATGTTTTATAAATGTTGGATCTTTAATGTCCTCTTGTAACTTGTCTAGCACGGGGTCAAGATTTAGCAGAGAAACTGGATCGCCACGATGCGTGGCACTGGTCAATGCAGTGAGAATTAACTGCAGTCCATAGGGATAGCTGCCACCGGACACTTCGCGCTGAGACAGCTCTAGTTGATGTAAGCTGGCTTCGACCTGCTCTTGGGGAAGTCCGTTATCAGCGACATTTTGTAAGACACCGAGAATAAGGGCTTCAACAGCATCTGCATTTTCGGGGTTTGAACCTTCAACACCACAGGCGAAAATGAGTTCTTTTTGCGAGTCTTCAAGACCGCACATGGGTGACGGAGAGGTTCCCAAATCAGTAGTCTCAAGAGCTTGTTGCAATGGAGAGCCACTGTTGTCCAGTAAAACGCTAGAGAGTAGGCGTGCGCACATAGTTGCTTCCAGATCTGTGGCGTCGGCCAGTAGCCATGACAATACTATGTGAGTTTGATTGTCAGTACCCTCAGGTTCATCAAACGCGTAGGCTTCTTCAACATACTGCGGACAGTCATAACGCTGTTCGTTATTGACCTCAATATGACAGTCGAGTTTATCGAAACGGCTCAGAGCATTATCTTCAAATTGTGCTTGATGCTCCTCGGCTGGAATGTCGCCGAAGGTAATAAAAATAGCGTTGCTGGGATGATAATGAACATCATAAAAGGCTTTAAATTGCTCATAGCTAAGATCTGGAATATCCGTAGGATCGCCGCCGCTATTGTAGTGATAGGTGCTGGTTGGACAGAGATGCTTCGACAAAGTTTGCCAAAGAGTTGAGTTAACCGAACTCATAGCACCTTTCATTTCGTTGTAAACCACGCCTTTGAAGGTCAGTTCGGAATTTGAATCTTTGGCATCAGCAAACTCCAATCTGTGCCCCTCTTGAGCAAAGTCAAGGGGATCTAAGCGTGAAAAAAACACGGAATCCAGATACACGCCGAGCAGATTGTTAAAGTCTTTTTTGTTTTGACTGGCAAACGGATAGGCTGTCCAATCGGAACTGGTAAAGGCGTTCATAAAGGTATTGAGTGACCGTCGGATCATCATAAAGAACGGATCACGCACCGGGTACTTTTCACTACCACAGAGCGCTGTATGTTCCAGTATATGCGCGACCCCGGTGGAATCTTCGGGCACCGTCCGCAGTGCCACCAAAAAGACATTTTCTTTATTATCGGAGGCGAGGTGAATATGCTGAGCGCCAGTAACTTTATGTCGGTACTCTTGGTAACCTATTTTCAGAGATGGTATCTCTTGCCTGCGCAGTAATTCAAAGGCGGGGTTAGTCTGATCGGTCATTCTATTTAGTGCTCCAGAGAAAATCGTGGTTGGGTTCCTTTACGGGCGTCGCCATTCTACGCGAATCCGTGGCCATGAGAAGTCAAAATATAGAACTCTATTTAGCCTCTATTACTTTGAGTACGTTGGCGATACAAAATTGGTGTTGTACCTTGCCAGCGTTTAAATGCACGATAAAAAGTACTCGGCTCACAGAAACCTGTTAGATAGATGATTTCACTAATGGCTTCATTGGTTTCCGAGAGTAAGCGTAGCGCTAGGCGATGACGTAGATCATTGAGTATTTTTTGAAAACTTGTGCCGGCAATATTGAGCTGATGACGCAAATGTCTGGGACTTACGGCCATTAGTTTGGAGACCGAGATCAAGCTAACATCCCCAGATTCCAAGAGGCTCGCCATATGATTACGCACTTCTTTGATCAAGTCACCCTGCTCAAGAATGGCCAGGTGTTGATCGGCGGCCTGCATGTGCAAATCAAGCAATTGTGGCTCGGCATAAAGCGAACGATAGTTCAATATTTCGGCACAAAAATAGAGTTGAAANGACTCAGCATTAAATTCAATAGGGCATCCAAAGATCCGCCGATATTCGGCGATATCGGTATTGGGGGGGTGATTAAACACAACCTTATCGGCTTTAAAAGCCCCATCTGTAACCGCCTCAAACACTTTAATCAACCCTAACACCATAGCCTCTGCAAGATGTGATGTGGCATATTGATGATTGGAAAAGTAACTGGTTAAACAAGGGATAGGAGATTCTTGAACCGATCCATGAAGTGCGTCACTGATCAGACGCTGGTAGCTCATTACTCGTTTCAGGCCATCGCCAAACGTTTGGCTGCTCAATAGAAGATACTCTAAAATTTGGCCTTTATAGACTGGCATTTTTTCACCTAAATGCAAACCTATGCAGGGATCGCCAGAGAGTTCGACAGCGGCTTTCCAAAACAGAGGTTGGGCGGCAAAAGGCGTGCGCAAGTTGGCTTGATATAGCTTAGATGGGTCAAATCCGGAGCGGCGCAGGACCTCATCGGCATTCACGTCGAGGGCCTGAAGTCCTTTGTAGGCCAAGCGCACCAGCGCGCCAGAGTCTGTTAATCCCGTCATAGAAAATTCCAATTAGCGTGCTATCATACACAATTGACCCAAATGACAAAACCGTCGTGCGTTTTGCTAGTGACATTGGCCTTAAGACCGCATATTGTAGTCATATGACAAATCCTATCTCACCGTTAAAAGCTGTAACTCTTTGTCCCGCGCCGGAGCAACTTAGCGAACTCCCCAGTTTGGCGAGTTTGTTTCGTAAAGCGATGGTTAAATCCAGTACTTTTCAGTTGGGTCAGTCACTGCCTTACCTGAGTAACTATGTCAAAGGTGTGCAGATTGATCAAAATCATCTGCGGGCGTACCAAAAGTTACTAGGCTTCGATCAGGATCAAAAGCTGCCGCCCACCTATTTGAGCATGCTTGGATTTCCAATGATTCTGCAGATCATGACCCATCCCGATTTTCCCATGAAAGCCATGGGGCAGGTGCACCTCAGTAATGAGATTACGGTATTCAAAAATGTTCCAATTGATCAACCGATGACATTAACCGCGGGCATTAACAATAGCCGTATTACCGCCAAGGGTGTTGAGTGGAGCTTAGGGATGATCGCCAAGGGTGATGGAGAGCTTATTTGGTCNAGCGAATCAACCATGTTGCATCGCTGTAAGACAGATTTGCCNCGAAAGGAATCATCGGTAATCGCGCCGGTAGGAGAATCGCAAATGTGGGCTGTTGATGCTGGAATGGGGCGCCGTTATGCCAGTGTGTCTGGAGACTATAATCCAATACATTTGAGCGCTCTCAGCGCTAAGTTATTTGGCTTTAAGAAAGCTATTGTTCATGGAATGTGGAGCAAGGCGCGTTGCCTGGCTGCATTGAAAGATCAGTTACCGGATACTGCGTATCGNGTTCAAGCGCNTTTTCATCGACCTCTATTTTTACCCTCTAATGTTTTATTTTATTCTCAAAAGCAGGCTGACAAGACGTTATTTTCACTTTTTAATCAAACCGGTGAGCAAGCTCACATGGACGGTTATATTTCACAGGACTTAAGTAATGCCCAATTTTAAAGCACCCGTCAAAGATTTATTATTTTTATTCAATGATGTCTTTGATATGCAATCTCACTACCAGCACGTCGAAGGGGGTGATCAAGCAACTCCAGATATGATTGATGCTATTTTCACTGAGGGAGCAAAGTTTAGTGAAAACGAATTAGCACCTATCTACCAATCGGGTGATGACGGCTGTGTTTGGGATGAGGGTGAGGTAACAACACCTGCAGGTTTTAAAGAAGCCTACAAAACCTATATCGAAGCCGGTTGGACATCATTAACCGGCAGCGAAAACATGGGTGGTCAGCAGCTTCCGTCATCCGTTGGTCTTGCTGTGACTGAAATGATTACCAGCGCAAACTGGGCTTGGGCAATGTATCCTGGTCTCAGTGAGGGTGCTATTGCCACTCTCGAAGATCATGGTACTGAGGAGCAAAAACATCGTTACCTTACGAAATTAATTAGTGGGGTATGGAGTGGCACGATGTGTCTGACAGAGCCGCACTGTGGAACAGATTTGGGACAAATGAAGACCAAAGCTGTGCCTAACAGTGATGGTAGCTATAGCGTTGATGGTACTAAGATTTTTATTAGTGCAGGTGAACATGATCTTACAGAAAACATTGTCCACATTGTTTTGGCCAAGTTACCGGATGCGCCCAAGGGTACAAAAGGGTTGTCGCTGTTTATTATCCCCAAGTTTTTACCTGCGTCAGATGGCTCAGTGGGCGAAAGAAACGGTGTTAGATGTGGCTCAATTGAGCACAAGATGGGTATTCATGGCAACGGCACAGCAGTGCTTAATTTTGATGGCGCCAAAAGCTTTCTCATTGGTGAGCCGCATAATGGTTTAAATGCGATGTTCACCTATATGAACGTAGCACGTATAGGTACAGCTAGCCAGGGCGTATCGGCGGCAGATCGCTCCTATCAGGGTGCATCTGCTTATGCTCGAGACAGGTTGGCGATGCGGTCTATTTCTGGAGTGAAAAATCCTGATGGTCCAGCTGACGCGATTATTGAACATCCCGATGTACGACGTATGTTATTAACGCAGCGTGCTATTGCTGAAGGTGGTCGTGCGATGGTGACCTATGCTTCTCAGTTTGCTGATATATACCGGGCAGGTAAGACTGAGTCGGCGAAAAAAATGGCTGAAGAGCGATTGGGTTTTTGTACGCCAATACTGAAAGGTTTTATTACCGAATTAGGGGTTGAAGCGGCAAACCATGGTGTCCAGGTGTTTGGTGGGCATGGATACATCAAAGAATGGGGCATGGAACAGATACTCAGAGATAGCCGTATTGCTACTCTTTATGAGGGTACGACAGGTATCCAAGCACTTGATTTGGTGGGAAGGAAAGTTTTACTTGATGGATTCAAGCAACTCAATGTATTCACCGGCGAGATGCTGTCTTTTGCCAAGGGGTATATGCCTTGGACTGTGGCGGGAAGAGATAAAANAATTCGCAGCCAAGCATGGCAAGTGACTAAGCTGGCTATCCGTTGGCGACTATTGGCCTATAAGTTAGGTNCTGGCGCCAAGAAAAGTCCAGATTCTGTTGGTGCCGGATCTGTAGATTTTTTAATGTTCTCAGGTTATGCCTACATGGCATACATGTTTGCTAGGATGAGTAAGGTCGCGAGTGCACAATTGGCGGCCGGTGAGGGAGATAGAGTGTTTCTGCAAGAAAAATTGCATACCGCGACATTCTTTTTTGAGCGTATTCTGCCGCGNGCAGACCTGCATGCTAAAACGATAAAGGCAAGTGTTGGTAGCGTNATGGGAATGCCTACCGACTATTTTGATGCTACTCGTTGAACCTAGGTTGATCGGTTAGAGCATTTTCAAATGCGCCGATATTTGATGATTTGCTGTTGACTATTCAAGTGCTGCACAGGGTGTTATGACGAAAGTCATAGGCCCTTTTTTAATGCATGATTTTCCAGTAAACAGAAATTATCATTACTGAATCATTAAAATATTAAAGCTCTAACTGGTAGAGTCCCATTCCAGCTGATGTTAGTAATACCCAGCCAATTACCTGATAGAACTTCGTCGTGTCCTGATGCAGCAGTGTTTCATGCAGTCGTTGACCAATGACGTGTCCTATACCTGCAAACGGCAGTAACCACAGAGCAGCCAAAACATTGAGTGGAACCCCGGCAAAGGCAAAAGCAATTAGTTTAATGCTTACCAGTACTGCCCAGAGCACAAACAAGGTGTGACGAAATTCTGAAATCTTAATGTGCCGCAATGCTACAGCGATCACCAGAGGGCCCCCGATCAAAGATGTACCGCTCACATAGGCACCTATAACCAAGAAAACTACATCTAACCAACGACTATTGCTTTTCAGTGGACGACCAAGAATATAGGTAACTGAGTAGGCAGCGATCATGAGAAATATAACAGTATTCATCAGATCAGCGGGTAGCACAATTAGCCCAATGACCCCGGCAATTTTAGGCAGAATCATAATAGCCAACGCAAAGCGAACAAAAGGCCAGTTAACCCGTGGTGCATCGATATCTGCCGACCCACTCATTCGAACTTCGTTATGACGACTCTGCATCAATGTCAGTGCGGCGAAAAATAGCAGATGCAGAGATATAATTGGCAGAAAATAAAGTGGATCATTGTGGATTAGTAGTAAAAAGGGAATAGTAAATAATGCACCACCAAAGCCTAGGCCGGAGCGAACGAAACCGCTCCAGATAAATACTGCAGCGATTAGGACAATTTGATAAATCTCAAATGCCATTAGTGGCTACAGCCCTTAGGCCCGTGAGCATGGCCGTGAGAAATCTCTTGTTCAGTCGCCTTTCTAATATCGATAATTTCTACATCGAAGTTGAGATTTTTGCCGGCCAGTGGGTGATTCATATCAACATCGACATTAAATTTGCCTACTTTGATGATGGAGCCAAGTTTGACACCATTATCAGTATTAACATGAATACTCTTACCCAGCGTTAACTTTCCCTCATGTTTTAGATATTTCATCGGTATACGTTGAACGTTATTTACATTCCGGAGTCCATATCCTTCGGATGGCGACAGATTAAAGGTTAATGTCTGACCAACCTCGGCTTTTGAAATAGCCCGTTCGAATGCTCTGATCATCTGTCCGCGCCCATGCAGGTAAACCATAGGCTCTCCGCTTTCGTAACTTGAGTCTATCAGTTCATTATTATCGTCGGTGAGGGTATAGTGAACCGAGATAATGTGGTGCGCAGTAACGAGCATGGCTGGCTCCTCAAATGGGACCGCTATGATACATCAAGATGCCTTACGATAAGGGTATCGAGGTCCTTCTTTAGGGTTAATCAATCTTAGGATAATGACTATGTCATCAGCTGAGTCTGAGAGTAAAAATGATCAAAGGGATGACTCTGGTAGTGCCTTCAGCGAACTTGTGGGTGATGATATTAAGCCATTGTCAGGCAAAGTGTCTCCGCATTTAGGCAAACCTACACTGATTACTCCCGGAGTTATAGAGCGCCGTAAAGCTGCGCAACGTGAAACAGTCTCAGATATTAATGATCTCGATCCCATTATGGTGATTGAGCAAGTTGACCCTCTGGCTTATCTCGAATTTCAGCGACCGGGTGTCCAGCACGGGGTGTACAAAAACCTCCGCATGGGGAAATACGAGATTCAGTCGCGCCTTGATTTACATCGGCATACGGTTGAGGAAGCACGCTCGGCGCTGTGGCGATTTGTTGATGACTGCCATAAGCATAGTGTCCGCTGTGCTCTTATTACTCACGGCAAGGGTGAGGGTAGAGAACAGCCTGCGCGTCTCAAGAGTTGTGTCAACCACTGGTTGCGACAATTTGATCAGGTGCTGGCATTTCACAGCGCACAAAAACAGCATGGGGGTGTGGGATCGACCTATCTATTGCTCAAGAAAGATAGTTCGGCCAGGAAGAAAACCGGTGAAAAGATACATCAGTCGAAACGAGTTAAGCGATAACAGGGGTTTTTGGTACGCAGATTAAGGAGTAGCCCTTGACAGATATTCAAAATAGAAATGCAGAGGGATTTTGCGATGGTTAGATTAGTTCTAGGATTATTTTTAGCGTTGATGGTAAATGACAGCACTGGTTCAGTAGAAGGTAATATCGAAGTCTTTAATTTTAAGGTGCTGCTTGACGATCGTGAGGTGGGACGGCACACATTTGTTGTTGAGGACAGCGGCAACCAAGTGGCGGTAACGTCCGAGGCCAGTATGGACTTTACTGTTCTACTGGTTAAAAAGGTTGAATACCGACATCAGGCCAGTGAAATTTGGCAAAATGGTTGTCTGCTTGAGTTCAAAAGCAGTACCCAAAGAAATAATAAGTCAGTGCATATGAGTGGAAAGATGGTCGATGACACTTTTGTAATTAACCATGAACAAGGTGAGACTTCACTGGGAACTTGTATCAAAAGTTTCCCCTATTGGCGTCCAAAGTGGTTGGAGGGCGAGTTCCTGTTAAATGTTGAAACTGGCAAGTACGCACCTGTATCTCTGCAAAGTAAGACTGACTCCTTGACTCAATCGACCTACAAAACGATCAGCTTGCCAAAAACAGAGATTCGTCTTGAGTATGATAAAGCAGGTGATTGGCAGCAACTTGAATCAGATCTAAAGATAGTGGGCACATTAAGATACCAGAGAATACCAGATACTTTTGAGGAACAATTATGAAGTTACGGCAACAAATAGTACTGATCGTAATCACTGTCTTAATGTCGGCCTGTAGTTCACAAAAACCGATGCCAGCGGTTGACTATGTAGACCTCGAGCGTTTTATGGGTGACTGGTATGTGATTGCTAACATTCCTACGTTTTTAGAGAAAGACGCCTACAACCCAGTAGAGTCCTATCGTCTTGACAGTGATGGTAGCGTGGCCACCACCTTTAGCTTCAATGCTGGTAGTCTTAGAGGTGAGAAAAAAATCTATAATCCGCGTGGGTTCATTACAGATAAATCCAGCAACGCGATATGGGGAATGCAGTTTGTTTGGCCCATCAAGGCTGACTATAGAATTGTCTACTTGGACGATGCTTACCAGCAAACCGTTATCGGCCGCACCAGTCGCGATTATGTATGGGTTATGGCTCGGACAGCACAAATTTCGGATCAAGACTATAGCGCCTTAGTGTCTCGGGTTAGTGAGTTGGGTTATGACATAGAGTTGTTGCAAAAGGCGGTTCATACGGTTTCAAAATCTGTTTCTTTGCCTGAGGCGATTACAGTTGAGAAAGTTGAATACTCGGCCATCACAAGGGGTAAGTCTGAGCGAGCGGTCGTGCATAAAGGGCGATACAGCTATTTTTTAAATGACAAAAAAGTACGTCAAACAATGTTAACTGACAGCCATAGCAAGCTGTTAGCTCAGGTACTGGCTGGCATTGACGTGGTGGCTATTAAGGATCTTCAGGCGCCATCTAAACGCCATCAATTTGATGGTGCCATGGTCACCTCGGTTGCTATAACGGCGAACGGTAAAACTCATCGCAGTGTCACATTCGATGATGACAATCCACCTCAGGCACTTAAAGCATTAGTGCATTTCCTTCTGACTGTGAGGTGATAGCGAGGTCTTTTTTCTAGTCGCTAGGCAAATTGACGTTCCTATTTGCTGATACGAGCACCAAACAACTATACTGCGCGCTCCAAATTTAGTGGGCCGCATAATGTCGCTTCGTAAAAATCAATTAGAGGCTAATAAGCTGCAAAAGCGCCTGCGCCGAAATGTTGGCAAAGCGGTGGCAGACTATCGGATGATCGAGGAGGGCGATCGCATCATGGTGTGCCTCTCTGGTGGCAAAGACTCCTATGCCATGCTTGATATCCTCATGAATCTGCAGAAAAATGCACCCATTAAATTTGATTTGGTCGCTGTTAATTTAGATCAAAAGCAGCCGGGATTCCCCGAGCATGTATTACCCGCTTATCTTGATACACTTGATATCGAATACCATGTTTTAGAGAAAGATACCTACAGCATTGTCACCAGTAAAATTCCAGAGGGTAAGACTTATTGCAGTCTTTGTTCTCGATTGAGGCGTGGCACTTTATATGGCTTCGCAGAGCAAATTGGCGCAACTAAGGTTGCTTTGGGGCATCATCGCGATGATATTGTTGAAACCTTATTTCTTAATATGTTTTATCAAGGCAAGATGAAGGCGATGCCGCCCAAATTATTGTCCGATGACAAGAAAAACGTGCTTATAAGACCGCTTGCCTACTGCCGAGAATCTGATCTGATTGAATTGGCTGCGTTAAAGCAATTCCCAATTATTCCATGCAATCTCTGTGGCTCACAAGCCGGACTAAAACGCAACGCAGTAAAGGACATGCTAAAGCAGTGGGAGCGACAATTTCCGGGCCGTATTGATGCAATTTTTGGGGCGATAAAAAATGTAGCTCCCTCACAGCTTGCAGATACAGCGTTATTTGATTTTGTCGGTTTGACACCGGGCGTGCTAGACATAGATGAAAGCAAGCATGTTGAAATTGAATCCTTTATTCAGGCTATTAATGTTTAGGTCTGCGAGTTATACCGATCGTCAGTGCAAAACTCTAAAAAAACCTGCTCCATTGCTATTAACTACTGCAATCTGAGGTTTATTGGTAGCATATAGCGATGGTGATAGGGCACAATTTCGGACTGATTTTGCACGCATAGATCGCTGAAGCGATAAAATAAAAACAACAGGAGTTACTTATGAAATCTGCATCAACACATATCGCTCGAGTATTGCTGGCGCTGTATTTTCTGCTGCCGGGCATTATGAAATTTGCCTCATGGGACATGCATGTGGCGCTTATGGAAACTCATGGCATGATCATGGTTCCGACGCTGCTGGCGATTGCCGGAATCACCCAAATTGGCGCGAGTATCTGTCTTTTGTTCAATAAACAGGTTGTTATCTGCGCGCTTGGTTTAGCGGCAATGGTGTTGCTCATTAACCTAAACTTACATGATTTTTGGAATGTTTATGAGGGTGTTGACACAAAACATGAAACCCAGAATTTTGTTAAAAATATGGGCATATTTGCAGGTCTGTTACTTTTAGCGGCAATAAATATGGGGCAGACTAGCAGTGAGAGTGAGAAATAAGCATGTCTGAATTATCTACGTCTACCATTGTGGCTTTTATGGCCTATGTGGCGATTGTACTCAGTATTGGTTTTTATGCGTACTTAAAGACCAAGAATGCCTCCGATTATTTCCTGGGTGGACGAGAATTATCACCTGCTGTATCAGCTATTAGTGCCGGTGCATCGGACATGAGTGGTTGGGTCTTGCTGGGCTTGCCAGGCTATGCCTACCTTGCCGGTTTGGAGGCTGCATGGATATCACTTGGACTTGTGATCGGTGTAGCGGCTAATTGGGGTTTGATNGCGAAGCGTTTGCGAGTTTACAGCGAGCAGTTAGATGATGCCGTTACGCTGCCAACCTATTTGCAACGTCGCTTTGCTGATAAGACACCTTGGCTGAAGACGATTGCCAGTCTCAGTATTTTGCTGTTTTTCTTATTCTATGTTGGCTCTGGCCTAATTGCTGGCGGCAAATTGTTTAATGAAGTGTTTGGCTTTGACTACCACATTGCAGTATTTGTTAGTGTCGCTTTGATTCTGTTCTACACGCTGTTTGGTGGCTTCTTAGCGGTGTCTTGGACCGATGTTTTTCAAGGGCTTTTGATGTTGCTGGCGTTAATCTGTGTACCTATGCTGGTAATTTCACAGGCCGGTGGATTCGATGGGTTTACTTCGCAAATCGATCTCAAGAATCCGCAGTTATTGAATGCCTTTACTGATATTAACGGCGATGCCTTAGGCTGGATGACAATTATTAGCGCCATGGGCTGGGGGTTGGGGTATTTTGGTCAGCCTCATATTCTAGCGCGATTTATGGCTATTCGCTCTGCTTTGGAGACCGGGAGGGCAGCTAGTATAGGTGTGGCATGGGCATTCCTATGTTATTTGCTAGCTATATTGGTTGGTCTCAGTGGAGTAGCTTATCTCCCCGAAGTGATCGCTGATTCCGAGAAAGTGTTTATTGCCTTGACCGGATTAATCTTTCATCCCTTAATTGCTGGTGTTTTATTGGCGGCTATCTTGGCCGCCATTATGAGTACAGTGGACTCTCAACTGTTGGTCTGCTCATCATCTCTCGCTGAGGATCTCTATCCGTTGGCGTTTAACAAGCAGCTCAGTCCAGAGCAACGACTTCAAGCTGGGCGAGGTGCTGTGGTTGTACTGGCATTGATGGCGACCATGCTCGCTATGGAGCCTGATAGCAAAGTTCTTGATGTGGTTTCTTATGCATGGGCTGGACTAGGAGCCTCATTGGGTCCAGCAATACTAGTCAGTCTATACTGGCGGAAAATGACTGCCCGTGGAGCGCTAGCTGGCGTATTTTTTGGAGGTTTAACCGTGATTATTTGGCCACAGTTTGAGGGCGGTATTTTTGACCTCTATTCGCTCGTGCCTGGCTTCGGAGTTTCTCTTGTGGCCATTGTTGTTGGCTCACTGTTGGATAGCAGTGACGGCCAGAATGCAGGTTACGAAAATTTCGACAGAATGACGGAAACGCTAGCAGTCTTAAAGTGATGATGTAACACCCTCAGGGGTGTTACATATGCTCCATCACTTCGATGCCTAAAAGATCGAGCCCACAGGCTAGGGTATCCGCGCTCAGCGCACAAAGCTTTAGTCGGCTGAGTTGGGTGTCTTTTTCTACGCTGTCTTTGAGAACAGGGCAGTGTTCATAAAAGGTCATGAACGCGCTAGCTAACTCATAGAGATAGCTACAAAGCGTGTGGGGGTAACAATCCGCAGCCACTTGATCAATCACTTCGTCAAATTGCAGTAATTTAAGCGCAAGATTTTTTTCTTGTTGCTCAGTGATGATTAGGGCCGATGAAATTGTCTTCGCGTCAATGCTAGCTTTGCGGAAAATACTGCGAATACGGGTATAGGCATACTGTAAATAGGGCGCGGTATTGCCCTCGAATGACAGCATAGCATTCCAGTCAAAAATATAATCATTTGTGCGGGTGATACTAAGGTCTGCGTACTTCACTGCACCTATTCCGACCTTTTGGGCGATAGCTTTTATGTCCGCTTCAGGCAGCGTATTATTTTTTTCACGAACCAGTTTTTCTGCACGCTGCACAGCCTCAACCAAAAGGTCTGCTAATTTTACCGTTCCACCACTGCGCGTTTTAAACGGCCGACCATCACTGCCCATCATTGTACCAAATGCGTGATGTTCCAAGCTCACTGAGTGAGGTGCATAGCCTGCCTTACGGCCAGTGATAAACACCTGTTTCATGTGAAGCGATTGGCGAGCATCAATAAAGTAAAGGATACGATTAGCCTTAAGATCGCCAACGCGATAACGCAGTGCGGCTAAATCAGTACTGGCGTAGAGAAAGCCACCGCCAGATTTCTGCACAATCATTGGTGATGGGTTTCCGTTTTTGTCAGCCAGTTCAGGGAGGAAAACGACTTTTGCGCCATCTGAATCAACAGCGATTCCGCGCTTGCAGAGGTCGGTGACAACAGCCTCTAGATCGTCGTTATAGGCGCTCTCAGGTTTTATATGTTGCTTCAAAAGGCCAACATTTAGTTTTTGATAAATATCCAGATTGTGAGCGACTGAAACGTCAATAAATTGTTTCCAAAGTTTACGGCAGTGAGCATCTCCTGATTGCAGTTTTACCACATAATCACGGGCTTTGTCGGCAAACTCGGAGTCTGCGTCGAAGTGCTTTTTAGACTGCTGGTAAAAAACTTCAAGATCATTTAGAGCTAATAGAGCTGGCTCGCCATCACCTAGCTGTATTTCTAATTCAGCAATCAGCATGCCGAACTGAGTACCCCAGTCGCCCATATGGTTCTGACGAATAACTGTATGCCCTCTAAACTCAAGTAGGCGGGAAAGACAGTCCCCAATAATTGTGGAGCGTAAATGTCCAACATGCATTTCTTTCGCAAGGTTAGGCGATGAATGGTCAATCACCACCGTTTTTTGGTCGGCGGCGTCCAAAAGTTTATGGGTCTGTTTAGATAGGCTATTTGCTAAAAATGATCTACACAGATGAATATTGATAAACCCGGGTCCGGCAATTTCAAATTTATCAGCAATTCCATCAAGGTCAACCCTATTTATAATCTCTGTGGCGAGGTCTCTAGGGTTTTTCCCCATACGCTTAGCGGCACCCATGGCGCCGTTAGCTTGGTAGTCTCCAAATTGAGGTTTACCACTCAACGCTAGCATTGGAGAGCAATCACTGGGAATTCCTACGGCGGTCATGGCGGCCGAAAATCGCTGAGTAAGTAGCGTTTTTAATTGCATGGTGTAAGATTTCCCGTGAGCATTGTCGACAATAGAGGTGAATTGTAGGTTTACTGCCGCATAAAGCAAAGCGCAACTTGCAAAAACCTTGGGTATTGCTATAGTTTTCGAGCTGTGGGTTTTTTATCTCCCACTATATTGACAACAAAATAGGCATAAAGGGTATTTAGATGGAAGTAACACTCATTTCTCAAGGCTTTGATCTCATGCTGTTTGGTATGGGGACCGTGTTTAGCTTTCTGACCTTATTAGTGGGCATCACCCATTTGATGTCTGCGACAGTAAACTATTACTCACCTGCTACAGAGATAAGTATTGCGGCCGAGAGCCACTCGATTCCGTTAAATTCGAAGATTGAACCCAATATAGTCAATGCGATTCAATCTGCGATCGATCAACACAGAGGGCGGTAAAACCAAGCCCTATTTAGATACAAATTTGCAACCACTTTTCAATTAACTCTTGGGATTCATTTATGTCAGTGAAAGAAACTGCACTAGGTATTACTGAAGTCGTCTTGCGTGACGCGCACCAATCACTGTTTGCTACGCGCATGCGAATCGATGACATGTTACCCATTGCTGACAAGCTAGATCAAATTGGCTACTGGTCTGTAGAGTCATGGGGAGGTGCCACCTTCGACTCTTGCATACGATTCTTAGGAGAGGATCCGTGGGATCGTATCCGTGAAATTAAAAAGGTGATGCCAAATACCCCTCAGCAGATGCTGTTCCGTGGTCAAAATATTCTTGGCTACCGGCACTATGCGGATGATGTGGTTGAGAAATTTGTTGAGCGAGCGGCAGTTAATGGGATCGATGTATTCCGTGTCTTCGACGCAATGAATGATATGCGCAATTTGGAAACGGCGCTGCGAGCAGTTAAGCAAGTGGGCAAACATGCCCAAGGAACGATCTCTTACACCGTTAGCCCCGTTCATACTATTGAGTTGTGGGTTGACCAGGCTCGTAAAATTGAAGATGCTGGTGCTGATTCTATCTGTATTAAAGATATGGCTGGGTTGCTAACACCCTATGTAGGTTTTGATTTGGTGAGCCGATTGAAAAAGGCTGTTGCTATCCCAATCCAACTGCATGCTCACGCCACTACCGGCCTGTCTACGTCAACCATCATGAAATGCGTAGAGGCGGGTATTGATAATGTAGACACAGCAATTTCATCGATGTCCATGACCTATGGTCACTCAGCCACCGAGTCTGTCGTTTCGATTTTTCAAGACTCAGCGCGAGATACTGGACTAGACATTACTAAACTAGAAGAAATTGCCGCTTATTTTAGAACGGTGCGTAAAAAATATGGGGAATTCGAAGGCTCTCTGCGTGGCATAGATTCACGAATTCTTGTGGCTCAGGTGCCCGGTGGCATGCTCACCAACATGGAAGGGCAGTTGCGTGAACAGGGGGCTGAAGATCGCTTAGATGAAGTATTGCTAGAAATCCCTAAAGTGAGAGAGGATCTTGGCTATATTCCACTGGTAACGCCTACCTCGCAAATTGTGGGTACTCAGGCGGTACTTAATGTACTGACCGGCGAGCGGTATAAGTCGATTACCAAAGAAACCGCTGGCGTATTACGAGGGGAGTATGGTGCTGGGCCAGCCGAGGTGAACTTGGTGCTGCAAGCACGGGTTTTAGCCGAAGGTGAGCAAGCGATTATTTGTCGGCCCGCTGACAATATTGCTCCTGAATTTGAGTCTTTACAAAAAGAACTGGTCGGTTTGGCCGAGCAGGCTAATATTAATTTGACCTCTGGAGAGGGGCAAATAGATGATGTGCTGACCTATGCATTGTTCCCTCAGGTAGGATTGAAATTTTTACAGCACCGAAATGATCCCAGCGCTTTTGAGCCGGTACCGACGGGCAAAGCAGCGGCGCAGTTGAATGATGCTGGTGAGGAAGTCTATACAGTTGAAGTTGAAGGTAAGTCTTACACTGTTAGTGTTGCTAACGGTGGTGATATTAGTGCAATCGCCGAGAACGGGGTACCAAGTACCTCAAGTTCAGATGTGCCGGTTGTTGGTGCCTCTGGAGAGCCGATCAATGCGCCATTAGCAGGTACAGTGGTTAAGGTGCTAGTGCAATCGGGTCAGTCTGTGGCTGAAGGAGAAACGATCATTATATTAGAGGCGATGAAGATGGAAACTTCGATTAGCGCCCCACATGCTGGGACTGTCGTTGCGATCAAAGTGCAAAGCGGTGATAGCTGCGCTGTAGGTGATGCTTTGGTTACGTTGGCTTAAAGGGGCACAGACAATGGAAAATTTAATCAGTTTGTGGGCCAGTTCCGGTGTTGCCCAGATTGAACTTGGCCAAATAGTCATGATGGGAGTCGGATTAGGGCTTCTCTTTTTGGCCATCAACAAAGGCTTCGAGCCGCTTCTTCTCGTCCCCATTGGTTTTGGCACGGTATTGGCTAATATTCCAGGCGCAGGTTTTGATGCGGCGCCTATCTATGATGCGATGGGCCATATGGAAAGTCCTGGCGGACTACTTTATTACATCTACCATGCGGGCATAGAGACTGGATTGTTTCCATTAGTCATCTTCATGGGCGTTGGTGCAATGACTGATTTTGGTCCACTGTTAGCTAACCCTAAAACATTAATGCTGGGTGCCGCCGCTCAGGTGGGTATTTTTACTACCGTCTTGGGTGCGGTTGGTCTGAGTCATTTTGGGATTTTTGATTTTACCATTCAGGAGGCGGCGTCCATCGGTATTATTGGTGGTGCTGATGGTCCCACGGCTATTTTTGTTACTAGTAAGCTGGCGCCAGATTTGCTCGGTGCTATTGCCGTCGCAGCCTATTCTTACATGGCACTAGTACCGATTATTCAGCCGCCCATCATGCGTGCATTGACGTCCCCTGAAGAAAGGTCAATTCAAATGGTTCAATTGCGCTCGGTCAGCAAAGCCGAACGCATTGTTTTTCCGCTTACACTACTGATGCTGGTGGCTATGTTGCTGCCGGACGCTGCGCCACTCTTAGGTATGTTCTGTTTTGGTAATTTGATGCGCGAGTGCGGCGTGGTCAATCGCTTAAGTGAGACAACACAAAATGCCTTGATTAATATTGTTACTATCTTTTTAGGTCTGGGTGTCGGCTCTAAAATGAGTGCGGATAAGTTTCTTAATCCAGAGACTATGGGTATTTTGGGACTCGGTGCGGTAGCTTTTTGTATTGGCACCGCCTCTGGTGTACTCATGGCCAAGTTGATGAACGTATTTGCGAAGCATAAGGTTAATCCTCTCATCGGCGCGGCTGGAGTATCAGCAGTGCCGATGGCCGCGCGNGTGGCCAACAAGGTTGGTCTCGAGTCTAATCCACAGAACTTCTTGTTAATGCATGCCATGGGCCCTAATGTTGCGGGTGTTATTGGTTCTGCAGTGGCTGCGGGAGTAATGATTAATCTCGTTGGGAACATGTAACGCTATGGGGCCGGTCCAGCAAATAATCACCACCAAACTGCAGGCAGAGCTGGCTCCTGAGGTATTAGAGGTGCTGAATGAGAGTTATATGCATGCTGTCCCACCTGGCTCTGAGAGTCACTTTAAAATAGTCATCGTTAGTCAAAAGTTTGACGGTCAAAGGTCGGTGAAAAGGCATCAACTGGTTTATGGTATTTTGGCCTCTGAGTTAGCAGGTCCAGTGCACGCTTTGGCAATGCATACTTATACTCCAATCGAATGGGAGGATAGCAGTAATGGTGCGCCAGATTCACCCCAGTGTCTTGGTGGAGATAAGTCTATCTAGGCCCTTAACAGAAGTAAGATCATCCTGATTTTACAGCGTCTGATGGTTTTTTTTTCGGTTTAGCGCTTCAGCAACCAATTCATCGCATATATGTGCCTATTCACCGAATTGCTCTGGAGCTTGTCGCGTCGGGCGCAGAGAATCAAAGTGTTCATATTCTTTTCGGCTCGCGCTGAATAAATAATTAAAATCTTCGTTAGGGGGAGTTATGCATCCGCAATCAACCGTCAGCTATTTGGGCTGGTTCCAATCTTTTTTCCGAGCTAATCATTTAGGTTCTGTTCTAGCGTTATCCTTTTCGCTGTTTCTTGCGGCCTGTGGTGG